>JAESGV010001032.1_pt1 | contig 11966 bp, 1 predicted proteins | sample 9269781 | NCBI WGS metagenome assembly JAESGV01 (sample SAMN15741586, study PRJNA653496) | algae metagenome | isolation source: Tildeniella torsiva UHER 1998/13D and co-occurring heterotrophs from... | place: Slovakia: Slovak Paradise National Park, Hrabusice, Kosice Region | collected 2000-01-01 | reverse complement strand
CAATAGAAGTTGTTGACATGATGATTGGTGAACAAATGACGATTATATCAACAATCAACTTGAACGAAAACAATCAAGACGTAATAACATGTCTAGAAGTATTTACTTTGGACAAAATGGAGGGATTATTCTTGGCAGTAGGATTCCGTTCAAGTAGATTTGTATGTGTATCATTGAAAGACTCTAAAATAGTGAACCAAATACACCCACCGAAACAGAATCCATTGTTCGCTATTTATTCATTGGATAGTTCGGAATGTTACCCATGCATGCTACCAGACTCTGATAGTATGCCTCACTTTATTGCCAAACAAAAGTACGAGTCAATGAGTGATAAAAAGGCTCAATCCAAGTGGAGTATGAAGTTTAACGCCAAAAATCCAACATGCAATGTACCAGTGTATGTATCATCACAAGACAATCCATCAACAGAGTTGGCAGTAGAAATATTCATCAACAATGGCATTACACTTTCTGATGGAATGTTTGAAATTGTATTGAACGATACAAGTTCAAATGATACTGCCATGTACATACAGCTTGGTCCTGCATCGATAAAAGTAGGGCATGGAGGTCAAGTATATGACGTGAACATTGAACTTGAAGATATGCAACAGTTAGGAGCATGTAGTAGAATCATTATTACTCATAATCCAAACATACGAAAGTACCGAGTATACACTTTCAAACAAAAGAATAGTAACAAACATGAAGTGTTGAGTATCTTGAACTATGATGAAGGTGATGATGAAATTGAACAACTGATACAAGGAGATGTAACGATATCACCAACTACGCCGATAAACCCATATCGTGTAATCAACAATGTTGGTGTAAATCTATACACTGATACAATTCCACAACGGTTAAATCCAATCGACTACCATAACGAACCATTGACTTTTGATACACCAGAAGCCTACTTACGAAACATTGTTCCCAAAATCAACATTTGGACAAGACATCATTTTACATCGATTAATGATTTGTTAAAAATACCAGCTGATGTGAACGTTGCATGGTCATGTGAATATGTCGCACCTGCAAAGTACTTGGTTCAATGTCGAGAGAATGAAATCCAAACCAATTTGTTAAAATTCAAACAAGGACATTTGGATGTTGATAAGATCAAGATTGTGAAATCACCAATAGCCTACATAGCTGCTAAACCATCTTATGTGGGTGATGATTGTGTTTTAATCACACTAGACGCTAGTCATGTTATACGTGGCTACTCGTTACCAAAACTAGAGTGTTTAACGAAACATTCTTTAACGCAACCACATTTACTACGATCACTATCAATTCCACATTCGTGCTTTACTGTATCATCCACTGGTACAGTATTTGTATCCACAGGTGACGATACACTACTTCAAGCACAACTCATGGAACAATATGAAGATCCTATGGTCATTGTTGATCCGACTTTATTTGTACCAGGATATACATTGCCACAGAAACCACAACCACCAATTATAGGTAGTGTAGCAACGGGACTATTTACTCGTTTCTTGAGTAATGTTGCAAAAAAGTTGGAAGATCCACTACCCGTAAAACCTTTCGATCATGATCAGTTAGATTGCGTAAACATATCAAAAGAAGTAGAAGCCAAGTTGTATGATAAGCAACCCATGAATGACCAATACGTTATTACTACACTACCTGTAAGAGATGATACAATAGATACAAGTGTAGAACGTATTTTAGGAACAAAGAAAAAGCCACTACCACCTATTGTACAACCATCACAAACCCGTACGCAGCCACTGTCAAAGAAAGACGAATTGTTTGGCGAACCAACATCATATGTATGGGATTCTCCACAAAAAACAACTGGAAATGCAAAAATCGGTGCGTTGAACGATAACATGAACGAAACAAAGAGTAAAATGTCTGAAAATTTGAGTAAAGTGAAAGAAAGAGGAGATAAGATAAAAGAGTTGCAGAACAAGACAGCATTGTTGAGTGATCATGCAGGAGATTTTGCAAAGAAAACAGCAATGTTGAAACAAAAGAATACATTCTTTGGATTTTAATTAAAATATTGTTGTACAAATTGTTTCATCACGCTTGTGGAACGTGTAAATACTGTCGCACTCAATCTGTATCCTGATCGAATATCTCCTCTTAGTTGTTGCATTTGTTCCCATTGTACGTTTCGTGTTGTGAAATGTCCTACAAGTTTGGCGCGTATGATAGCTTGAAGCACTAGTAATCGTTTGATTTCTTTTTCTTTTGCATCTCGTTTTGATTTGCTCCTAAATAGCGCCTGCATTGTTGACACAGTCTCTGTATCCATTTTTAGATTTATGAATGGTTTCAATCCGCGAGCGATTGCCTGCAACAGTGCAATTTTTTCTATGAACTTCTTCTGCTTGTTGCGTGACGTTTTTCCTCTTGCTACTGATTGCAACAATAATACAGCCTGCATATACTTGAGCACTAGATTGGATCTCATGATTGCTTGAATGATTGAAATTCTTTCTTGTTTCCTACGCCGAGCAGTGGTAACAGCTAAAGAACCACGTACAATGCTTTGTAATAGTACACTTCTTGAAATATCCTTACTTCCAGTGCGTTTTCCTCTTGCGAGAGCTTGTAACAGCCGTATTCTGTCTCCATCATTGCTGTATGAATTTCTTGTGTTGCTTCTACGTACAACACTTTGTAACAGTATGATACCTACCTTTTCTCGCATGTACTCTTTCTTTGTAGATCGATTTCTAATTATAGCTTGTACTTGTGCCAGCTTTTGTTTCCATTCAGTAGTATTAATAGATACTATTACTCTTCTACATAAGGCTTGTATCACGTGTACTTGCGTTGTTTGGCCACTAACTAATTTCGAACGAACCAACGTCTGTAACATAACAACCAGTTGCACATTGTTTTGCTTGTGTCGCTGTACTATACGTCCCTGTAAAACACTAGTGAAAACGCCCAATCTATTTCTGTTGTCTTTCAAACATTGTTGAGCAACATAACTCTTGATCAGTGCTTGTAGTGTGACTAGCCTTGCCTGTTGTCTATTAGCTTGTCTTCTAATCAATGTCTGCATCATGATGACATTAGAAATGTTACTGGATGTTTGTTTCTGTGCTAGTGCGCTCTTGGCGAGTGATTGTAGTATGATTAACCTATTCATGCATGACTGCACGTGCCGAGCACGTATAATCGATTGTAACATTTCTAAACGACTTGTAAAAGTAATCTTGTTACTTTGAACTAGTACTCTTCTACACGTGGATTGTAGCATAATAACACGATACTTGTCGTTATTTTTCTTGGTCATTGCCTGTAACAATACAATGCGATCAGTTTCACGGCTAGTATTCTTCTGTACTAGTAATGAACGTACTTGTGCCTGTATAGTTACTACTCTATTCATCTTTGTTATACTTAATCTTGCTCTTGCTAACGATTGTAACAGCGTTGTTCTACTGACTTCTCTTTCTCTATATCGTTTCGCCTCTGCTAACATTTCTCTGATTTGTCGCTTGTGTTCTTCTTGTTGTAGTATGACGTATTCTCTACAAGCAAGTACACCACGTAAATAACCTTGTATTGTTTCAATCTTGCTGTTACGTATCGCTTGTATAATGTTTCTACTTCTAATGACTGATTGTAATAGTGTAATGCGAGCAAGTTCACGTCTTCTATAAAACTTGTTGTACGATAGTGTCAAGAATGACTGTCTTGGGTAGAATGACTTGTTCAGACTTTGTACTACTAGAGCTAATTGTTTGATTGCTTGATATTGTGTACGAATACGATGCCCATGTACTAACGCAGGCAACACACTATGAATCATAGTCGCCTTAGCATATTTGGTACTAAAGTCTACTTGTTTTGATCTAACAAGTGACTGCATTAGTGTAACGCGTTCTACAACATGTGTAGCACGTAGTCTCTCAAATCTGGCTCTGTACATTGCTTGGATGCATGTTGCCAATTTTTGATGTATTTGCTGTGTATTTTGTGCTTGTTGACTACGTATAACTGCCTGAATTAGTGTGATTGAATGGCGAGTGGCAAGATTTGTTCTTCTGACTACAAGACCCCTGCATTGAGCTTGAATAATTCGAACTTGAGTACTGAAACTAGCCTTCTCTCTCATCACCAGGTTGCTTTTAGCCAATGCTTGCAACACCAAAACACGTTTCGTCAATTTCGCGGCGCCAGCCTTCTGTTGAGCTCGTTTGCGACGGATTAGTGCTTGTACAATCTGCAATGCATTTTGTTTTGTTAGTATAGACTGTCTAACGGATGCTCCACGTGCTAGCGTTTGCATCATGATGTAAGAAAATACGTTTTCGTTGTTTGCCTCCACGTTTTTGCGTCGTGCAAGGGTTTGTATCAAAAGCACTCGGATTTGTTCAACTTGATGAGAGTTTCTAGTCAAAGTTGCTCGTGATAATGCTTGTATGAGCACTATGGATTTTTCTGTTCGTCTATGGTTCTCTTGAACGATCATTCTTTGTTTTGCTGCTTGTACAACTAGTGCTACGTTTCTGTACTGTTGTATATGCTTGTACGCATGTATGCCACGAACCAAAGATTGCACTCCAACCATGTCACTTATGAGGAGTCTAGTATCGCTTAGTACCTTCTGTTGTCTATACAACGCTTGGAGCATAGTACATCGTTGAATGTCTTTGTTTTTAGAGACCTTACCGCGCACCAACGCCTGTAATGTAACAACACGTTCTTTCTCAAGTAAAAATATGTTTCTGATTGTGTTTGATGTGTGAACGGCTTGCATCAAACTTGACAACTTTGTATGCTCAAATTTAGAGTGTTCAACTCGTCCTCTCCAAAAGGCTTGTACGATAATCACTCGTATGTGCTTTACATGGTTTTGTGATTCTTTGTTTCGTATCAACGACTGTAATAGTATAACTCTTGCAATGCTTTTCGTTACGCTAGTACGAGTAACGATTGCTGTATTTATGGCTTGTAGTGTCGATGCAAGAGAGAGTTGACAGAGTTGCTTGTGCTTGGTCGTGCCTCGTGCGATAGATTGAAATAGTATAATACTATTGTTTTGCAAGCATCTGTTCTGTCTTACATTGTCTCCGCGATAGAGTGCTTGTACACTGGTTACTTGATTTGCGACAAGAATGTTGTACTCGATTACTTGCTTACTTCTTATCAATGCCTGAATCATCACAATATCAACATATGCTTTTTTCTGCTTTTCTCTGGTTCTAATCGATCGTACAATAGATTGGAGAGTAACAACACTATTTAACGTTTTGATACGTCGCTGTAGTACCAGATGACCTCTTGCGTATGCCTGCAGAGCATACAATTCTCCGAACGTAGCGTTTGCTCTTTTCATGTAAACTCCGCGTCTACTTAGTGCTTGTAACACCACAATTCTTTTTGCGTTAGTGTTTTCGTCTCTAATTCCAACTGTTGTTCGCGCAACTAAACATGCTCTGATAATTGACTGCAAAGCAATACAACGACGTAGTAGTTTGCGAGTTTGTTCTCCTCGAATTACTGCCTGTTGTGATTCGATTGCACGAATAGTTTCTGTTTTTTCTCTACAGGCCAAACTTCCGCGTGCCAATGCTTGTATGAAAAGAACTTTGAGTTTGGTGGCGTATTCTTTGCGTTGTCTTATCAATGCCTGGATCAAAACAACTTGTGAAATCTTATTTCTTTTGGCAGTAAGTACGCCGTGCCCTCTCGCTATGGCTTGCATTTCGCGTACATAACTCGAGTCTGAGGCATGACTTCTCCTTCGCAGGTGACTATGTGCTATAGACTGTAATGTTAACAATCTTTGTTGTTCTTTGGTTGCTTTGATACTCTGTAGTCTTGACCTAATAAAACTCTGCAGTAAGATCAATCTCGACAAAAGTGTACTACAGCGTCCCGAAGTTATACTGCCTCTGCATAGTGATTGTAAAACAATAACTCTGCATAGATTGACATCGTTACTGTGCTTGATTGTGTGTAATTGATCACGTACAAGTTTGCTTCTAGAAAGGGATTGCAATAAACCCACACGTGATTCTTGCGCTAAGACGTGGCGCTTGACACTCATGCCTCTAACACACGCCTGCATAATAACAACTGATCGCGATTGAGAGTTGATACGATCTTGAGCAAACAAGCTACGTCCTAGAGCCTGCAGTGTAACGATTCTCTCCAAGTTGTCGTGCAATCTTTTACTTGTTAAGTGACCTCTAACGCTTGCTTGAATATAGGGTACCGCATGTAGAGTTAAATGTGTTTGCGTTCGTCCTGCACGTCTACGTGCTATTGCTTGCAGAGTTATGAGCCTGTTGATGTCTACATTCAAGCTTCTTTGGCTTATGTATCCTCTGCACAAAGTGGAAAGAACCTCAAATTGATTCTTCTGTTTGGTGGTATACTTTGATACTAGTGCTGCTTCAGCAAGTGCTTGTACCATACATATCTTTGCTTGCACGTTGGTGTCTCTCTTTGAAAGTACAAGACCTCTTACTAGTGACTGTAGCAGTACTGAACGAGAAACTAACAATGTATGGCTTGAATCTACCAAATGCGATCGTATTCTACTTTGGAGTGTGAGCAGCCGTGATAGTGTCGAACTATTCTGTCGTTGTCTCAGGCTTCCACGTACCAGAGCTTGCAAAACGTATACCTGCTTTTTCGAGGCATATGAAGCTTGTCTACGACCAATGCCTCGGGCAAGTGCGCATATAGTAGATGCTGCTGTGCTCTTGAGGTACATACTATCTCTGCAAGCATCTCCCCGAATCAGTGCTTGTACAACACCCAACTTGTGAATTAGTGTGTCTCTTGCGCTTCTAACAATGCTTCTACGCAGAATCGCTTGCAGTACCAACAGCATTTCTTGCTTCTTGTTTTGATAAACCTTGACTGTTAAATGCCCTCGTATAATTGCTTGTAGTCCAAGTACCGCATTCTTGTTGATAATGCTTTTACTTCCTCTAATCAGTGCCTGTAAAACAAGTACACTTTCACCATATTTTCTGGACAGATAACGAACATTCTTGCTTCGAGCCATTGCTTGTATGGTGCTGTACTTTGATTTTAGGTCTTGCCTTATAACAAGATGTGATCTAATAAGTGATTGTAATACTACCACAGCTCCAATAGCCTTTGTTGTATGTAGTGATGCCAATACTCTACGAGTAACTGCTTCAAAGAGTAGCAATCGATAATTATCATCGTTTGTAGATCTTTTAACAATGTGACCACGAGCAACAGCTTGCAAAACTGTGCATTTTTGTAATTGGTTATGCCTCTGATACCCTCGTGCCATTGCTTGTAGGACTTGAACTCGCATAATTTCTTGAAGAGCATCTCTTTCTACTCTTTTTCTGCGAAGTAGAGATTGCAGACTAACAACCTTATCATTGATCTCTCTTGGTGTGTTACGTTGATGCTTTCCTCTAACTAAAGATTGTAGCACTGTGATTCGCTCGAGTTGCTTTTCCGAATCCTGCTGGACAACCACTCTTCGCACTATAGCTTGTGCTACGATTGTTGCCAGTCTCCGAGTTTGTAGGCGTTTCTGCTCTGCATTACTACGCAGTACAGCCTGTAACATCTCAACTGCGTTTAGTGTATGCATTAATTTGCGTTGAGCAGTGAATGTTCGAACTCGAGATTGTATAGTCTCTATCCTTCTTGTACTAGAGTGTAACATCTGCTGTACTAATTTTGCACGTACAAATGATTGGACTTGTACAATCTTCTCCAATGGTTTGTTCTTTAGGATAGAAATACAACGCGTCAGTGCTTGCAAAATTTCTACTCGCTGTACATCATGTGAATATCCCGATAAACTTGATCGTACAAGTGCTTGCAATAGTATGACTCTTTTCTGTTGTGCGACGAATGATCTTCTTGCTCTTATTCCTGAAAATAGTACTTGTATAGTTTGTATCGATGCGATCACTTTCGTTACGTCATTAAATTTGTTGTGTCCTCGAACAACAGCACCTAGTATTCTCAATCGGTCAGTAAAAAGTCTGACACCCTTGCATACACTTTGTGTGCATATCATGGATTGCATAATTCGGATTCTGTGGAAATCAATTGCTACCCTTACAAAATGCTTCTTGCCACGTACTAGTGCTTGCAGGAGCATTACTCTTGAAACATCAATTGAATTATTGAGTCTATGTCGCTTTGACCTTGCCAAAGCTTGTAAAATCACTACTCTTTGCAAGTTTACTAGTACAGTCCTACCAACTAGGAATCCCTTTGCTAATGACTGCACAGTACGAGTATGATCGATATTTGTAAGTGTGCTCTTGCGAGTCAATACACCTTCACCTAGTGCGTGTAAAAGATCCAATCGTGCTAGCTCTTTTTCTGCAACTCTTCGTGTCTTGACGCCTTTGGCGATAGCTTGAACAAGTTTCACCTGATGTAGTTGTTCTTGGAATAGCTTTCTTATGTTTGCAGAGCGACATAGCGCTTGCAAATGTACTACGTAACCAAAATGTCTCTGTGCTTGAGAAACCTTTCTCGCTCCGCGAACGAGAGACTGTACGAATACTACCTGATCCATACTCTCGCTCAACTCTTGTGTAACATGATATCTCTGTATCAAAGCTTGCAAAACTATTACTCTAGATCTATTTTCGACATGTTCGTTTTGAATCGCTTGACTCTTCAATAAAGATTGTAGCAACACTGCCCTTTGTATCTGTTCTATACAGTTGTGTTGTACTAATGAAGCTTTGCATAATGCTTGTAAATGTACAACACGTGAAATGTTGTAAGAAGCTTCACGTGCATCAAGCCGCCCTCTAACCAAACTTTGCATGGTAGTGATGTTGTACAGAGTCCTTTCTGCTCTCTTGAGAACTTGACTTCTTCGTACGAGACTTTGTATCTTGATTACTCGGTCTCTATTGGTTTCGTAATAATCTTGACAATTCTTCCCTCGCACTAGCGAGACAAAAAGTGTTATACGTGATAAAGAAACGCGATTTTGAGTCATATTCGCTTTTCTTCTTGCAAGAGACTCCAAGAGTATTACCCGCTTGACGTCATTCTCTTTCTCTATCAACTTGAAGCGTTGTCGTATAACATTCTGTAGTACGACGGCGCGATAAATCTCGTTATTATATATTTGTTTCTGCAGGCTAGATCTAACTATGGTCTGCAGTGAAACAACACGATTGACATTATCATTGAAGCTTCTGCTTGATCTGCGTCCTCGTACGATAGCTTGATATAGAACAACATACGCAACTTGTGCTCGAACAGTCTTTCTACACGCTATCGATCTTGCTGCTGCTTGAATACTAATGGCAGACTCTCTAAATCTCTTCACACAAGTGGAAACAGCATCACCTCTTGCTAAACTCTGTATCATTGTTGCTCTCCTAGACATTGTTGTGTAATTCTCAATAAACTTTGTTCGCTCAAGAAGACCACGAACTATTGACTGTAAACCTAAACACCTAGCATCACGAATATCACGTTCAATGATGTATCGCCTTGAACATGATTGTAACAAAACAACCTTGTTCCGTGTTTTGTCATGCAATCTCCTAGCTGCACACGATTGTGCAAATGCGATGAGGCTTCTTGTTCTTTGATATCTTCTCTCTACAACTAACCTCTGAATGAGTGCTTGGGAATCAACAACAGCTCTCAAAAAACTTTTTAGTTTGAGCCACTTGTATCTGAACTCTTGTCTAATCTCCTTAATAATCAACAGGATGGAGTTATTTTTCCTTGCAATTGCTCCACGAGCCAACGCCAAAAGTATGTTTGTTCTCCTATTCATATTATTTCTTACAATCGTAGATCGAACAATCGATTGCATTGTGAGTGCTCGCGAACGAAGCGTAGCGTGTTTTTCACTCCTCAAATGACCTCTTACTAGTGACTGTAACAATATTATTTGCTTTCTTGTTGAAATTTCTAATCCTATTTTGAATGTAGGTGCTCCAACGCGACTCTTGTGCGATGTGTACAGTAATACACCACGAATCCTAGCTTGTGCAAGTATCAAATATTCTTGCGACCTTATCTTGTCCTGTATGCACAACTTTCTGCGAATTAAACTCTGCACTAGTGATACTTGATCATTTTTCACACGCTGAACATATCGTTGTTCTCGTACTTTTGTTCTGATTAATGCTTGTAGAATGAGAACTCTCGCGTTCTCTCGTCTAAGTGCAATTACTTTGGTACGTGCAACTGCTTGTAGAATAGGTATTCTCTTTTGGGTGATAATATCTATGAATAGTTGGAGTGTTGACATCTGTACACTGGGAATATCAATTTCATTGAAACTAAAAAATGATGATTGAGCAATACTTCTCTCGATTTGATAGTATGTTAACACTCTAGTGTACAAAATTCCCATTTCGACAACGGTCATCGATTTCCATGCCAATGTTGGTTTTCGTGTGGCATAGCGCACCCACTTGAGTAACAAATCCAATTTGTCTTCTTTGCTTGCACTTGATTCAGATGATGACGTGAGTGCTGTTTGTATTGAGTGTACAGGTATCTTTAAATGATCGTCATCGTTTAGGAATGGACTCTTATCGACAATGGGACTATCTCTTCCCCATGGATTCAATGTTTCTATAGTATCATAAACTTTGTTTGGTTGAGGTGACACTGCTTGTGTTTGAATGATTGTTGCTGTCAATTTGTTGTCGGTTATGCGTTGACTACGTAATGTAGCCTTTTCTCGCTCGTATAGTATACTTGCTTCGTCTTCTTTGTTTTCTTGGAGTAGTTCTTCAATTTTCCTTGCAAGTTGTTGATGTTCTGGATCAATCCTATGTATTTCATTTCTTAACTCTTCGATAGTAACTGACTCGAGTAATTCCTCCAACGGGTTTACGTAGGTAGATGATAGATCTGAGGAATCATCATCGGTTGTGCTCATATCATTTTCTTTTAGTGGCGATTTCTTTTTGAAAATTGACATTCTCGCTAATCCTCTCCGCAACGATTCGCTTCTAGATCTCTTCTCTGCTATTTGTTCTCCAATAGAGACTAATCCAATGTTTGGAGGAGATCCGATAGCCGGTTCTAATCTTGCCCCTGTAGACTGGCTCCTATTTCGCATATTAAAGATAGAAGATGGCGAGAGCGGTCTTGCTTTAATGGGTGTGAACTTTTTCGGTGACATTTCATCCTTAGGAGAATGGCTCTCACGTTCGTTAGATCTAGGTGCAGCGAGAGCGGAATCGAATATATCCTCGTCGCGTAATTCAGTATTTGTTAGATTGAGCTTTGGTATCACAACATCTGACTCTAAGCCTCTAAAGGTAGTTATACTGTCTTCTACATCTGGTACAGTTTGGAAACTGTCGGTGTTGCCCATAAATTACGAGTTGCTTGTTCTTCTGTCGTGAATACTTCTAATGTGTTACAGACGGCTTGTAGCATATAAAAACGATCGAAAATAAAACTACTGATGCCAATCGCGTTGTGTCTCTTGTTTTTCGCGATGACAAGTGTGAAAGCAGTGAACCATTTTAGTTTGAGCCTTACAAAAACGTTGGCAACTCATGAGGGATGCCACTACCAACAGAAGTTCAAAGTTGCATCATCGAATTCTTGCCAATTACACAGCAATAATTTAGCACAGTTGAAGCAAAACAACAGGTAGAAAAGTTTGCATTGAGCATGGCATATTCAGTATCATAGAATCTAGCGCTTTAGCCAAGAACTGTGATGAGCTGTTTGTTAGCATTTGCAGGTTGTCTTTTGAATAAATTGGAACTAATCCAAATTGGATTAACGATTTAGAAAGTGGAAGAGAAATTGCAATATTAGAAGCAAAAAAGCAAAGTACATGCAGTGTAATATAAATCTGATTGAAATCTCGTAAAGCCATCAATTTATTTACAATAGCGCCTTGGTTGAGTTCATAAAAACAAGAACAAGCATGTCAGGTGAAGAAAGCAAGAAGTTGACGTTGGGTAGACCATCAACTGGTGGTTCTCAGTTTGGGT
>JAESGV010001031.1_pt1 | contig 11978 bp, 9 predicted proteins | sample 9269781 | NCBI WGS metagenome assembly JAESGV01 (sample SAMN15741586, study PRJNA653496) | algae metagenome | isolation source: Tildeniella torsiva UHER 1998/13D and co-occurring heterotrophs from... | place: Slovakia: Slovak Paradise National Park, Hrabusice, Kosice Region | collected 2000-01-01 | reverse complement strand
CTGGATGTTCTTTGGCTGCGCTAATAACGTTGCTGAGAGCATAGGCACCAACGAGTGTACCCGCAGTGGATAATACTAGTGTTAATGGCTTGTATTGTCCAAGTTGTTTGTTGATCGAGTCCTGTAGGGATGATTGCTTGCTCATATTTTTCAATCCAGGTTAAAGAAGGGTATTTTATGAGATTTTAAGCGAGAGCTTACAACTTTGCTATGATTGGGTCCCAGTTGTCTACCACAATGAGAAACAGAGTGTTCATGATGACAGAAACTATTAGTACACAAGAATGACATTCTGTTTAAGCAATTACAAGCTCTTATTGATTTTTGTTCACCGTAAGAACTCTCAAAGAGAGTTGCGTTCTGAGGCCATATTCCTGGTACAAAGAGCGTTTAGTTAATTAAAAGAAATGGCTTTACTGCAAACTACTGCAACACCTCTCGCGCATAACTGCATCAGCCTATTGAGGAGTACTCTTTCTATGTCTCTGTACTGTAGGCGTGGTTTCTTAACTAATATCGTGAGCTCAACTTGAAATTTAATTCGATTTAGAAGCTGTAAATTATGTACGGCATTAAAGTTCATAACACCACATTCATGCATTTTATTGATCTAATCTTTCACATTGTCTGTCTTGGATCTGAGCTCATTTGTGAATGTGGCCTAATGAGACCAGGTGCGCTGTTCTCACGTCTTCCAAACCTGTGCCGTTCGCTTCTATTTCCATCGTTTCCAAATCTTCTTCCTCGTCCTCTTCTATGACCACCAGATGGTGACGATTCACCACCACTCAAGAATATTATTTCATCAAATATATCTGAACTGCTGTTAATTTGTGGTGCTGGCAACGGGAAATCGAGAAGGGATTCAAAAGGTGCTGGATTCATAGGATTAGGTGGTAGGCGGAATGATTGAGGTGCAGTTGCAGAAGGATTTCGAGGTGCTGGTTGTACAGGCTGTGCACCTTTTGTGACTAATAGCCTCAATTCTTCCAAACTCTTTGCTAGTTGATCTATTTTCTGGTTTTGTACGCCAATCTTTTGGTGCAAAGGCTCAATTATCCAACGAGATTGTTCCCACTTACACGTTTGAATATGTTCTTCCATCTCACCACGTTTAAGTTCTGCATTACACCCTAATGATCGAGCGGGACATTGTACAACAACGAGAGCGCAAATACCCTCATGTTTGGTTTGGTCTGCTCTTGTAGTTGTGACACCGCATCCACGTGGACATGGTGTTTCACAATTTGGTATGTGTGACTTAAAATTAGAACGTTGCATTTCTTTTTTACATTGTGAGCACTCCACTTTAAGTCTATCAAGCATATTCAAAAACATTCTTGTGTTTACGTCCGAAAAAACATTTTGCGTGCCTGTTCGGCAGGTAGGACACGACCATTTCGCTGCACTTATACAAGATCGACAGAACGAGTTTTTACATGCGTTGTGTACAACTGGATCCACGAGTGGACTCATACAAATTAACGAGCATAATAGTTCTTCATCAATATTATCTTCGTCGACATAGTGAAACACGGGGTCATCGTTCGTTTGCATAGTTTGCTGTCAACTGATGAACACCTTTCCAGTAGGTACCAAACATAGAAATAGATCAGGCAAAGAAGTTCATACAAGCGTTACTTTACATCTCAATTGAGAAGTGACGATCTTTAGCGAAGCCAAACACAATCTTGCTCGCCCCATCGGATCCATTTCCAACAAAACTAGTTGGGAAGATGGGAGCTGGTCTTTCCTTGCTAATTTCTTTCAATCTTGATACTTGATCATCATTTAATTGGAAGTCCAAAGATTTGAACAAATCGTCCAATTGCTCAACACTACGTGGAGCAATCAAAACTGAAGTCTGTTTGCTTAATCGTAACGCAACTGCATTTGCAACTTGAGCAGGAGTTGCGCCAACTTCTTTCGCAACTTGAATGACCACATCTTGTACAGCATAATCAGATTCTGTCATCTTTTCGTTGCCTGTACGTTGTGATTCTCCAACAGTACCTTCAACTTTTTTGTTATCACGCAGGTTTCTACCAGTAAGTTTTCCTGCTCCGAGAACGCCCCATGGGACAATTCCCAATCCAAACATTTTGCAGCAGGGAACGATTTCTTGCTCCATGGAGCGTTCGATCAAGGAATATTGGCCTTGGAATGCGACAAAAGGACTCCACCCTTTCCACTCTGCAATAGTGTTACATCTTGTAACGATGAATGCTGGTGCGTCGCTAATAGCCAAGTGTAGTGCCTTTCCTGGACGAATGACAATGTCTTCCAAAGCCTTCATAACTTCTTCTGGCTTTACAGTCCAATCCCAGTAATGAAGGTACAAAATGTCAACATAGTCCATCTTGAGACGCTTCAAACTTTGCTCAAGAGATCGGACTAAATTCTTTTTGAGATTTCCCGACGAGTTAGGGTTTTGCACATTAAAGATTTCGTTTGGCAATGAGAATTTCGTTGCAATAATGTAGGACTCACGTAGGTACTTATCACGGTGTTTTTCAAAAAAATCACCGATAATAGTTTCGGATTCTCCATCTTGATAATTGCTGTACAGTTAGTTTGAGTATAGGATACACCTTGCTGTGTCGATAAAATTGCCTCCAAGCTCTAAATAACGATGAAGAATCTTTTCGCAATCTTCAGGTGTTGTATGTAGTTTTAGGGAGTCTTTCCATGCGGTACCGAAGCCCATAGCCCCTAGGCACAGTGGAGATACGCGTAATCCGCTGGTTCCCAACAATCTGTAGTTAGTGTACTTCTTGGACATGTTCTAGAATGCTTGATCGGTTGTATCGTTGATTTGCGTGTTTTACAATCCAAAGCACAAAGGTCATTTGCGAAGTGTTGGCTGTTTTCATTTGCATTTAGCTGGTTTAATTATTTGGCTAATAGCAAAATGGTTTGATGTTTTTAGTGAAATGTTATTGCCACTTGCAGACACTGTCCAACCAACAAGAAGAGAGGAGAACTCCTCATGTTGCCAAGGATAATTTGAAATTGGCTTAGCGAAACGCAAGTGGCTCTCGCCCTGACCTATTGGGGGGATCAGGTGCGACGTTGTGCAGCAAAAGGCAAGCTCCTACAATCACTAAAACAAACCCAAGTAACATGAAGCAAGACCGTTACACAACAAGTGTGTACTACGCAGACACAACACTGAGACAATTCACACTGGAAGACATTTCAATGTATTTCGATTATCCACTATTATCAGCAGCGGCGTATCTTGGAGTGAGGTAAAGAGATATGACCTTGTTTTAACCTATAAGCGATACTAATCTAATGCGACAATGTAAACTATTGTCTATTCGCAGGTGGCCATATAGAAAGATTCAAAATCTACTCTCACAACAACGCCATATGGAATCCCAACGAGCAGCCGTTTCAGATGCTCTGACTGAGAGATGGGATCAAAAAGTAGAAGAAGTCGCTAATCGAATACAGCACTTGAGAAAGTATGGTGTTGATTTACCACCCACAAATAAGCAACAGGAAAGAGATGACACAAGACGACCTGCCACATCAAACTCTCAAATCACTAAGGAGTACTTGTTTATTGAAGACGAGGACAAAGCTACCAATTCATCACCTCTGTATTCAATTTTCCCACTGAAATTAGATATGTGTTCTTTTGAAAACGATCCAAATATAATAATAAAATAAATCAAAACTTAGTTGTAACGCAAGCATGTCACATCCTAACGAACAAAAACGAGGAAACGCCATCGCTGCCTCACCATGGCCGAAAGGACAAGAAAATATACTCGTAGATAGAATAACAGAACTAAATCGAGCGGTAAACAACGCAAATGCAGAGCTACGAGAATGTAAAGTTCAACTGCAAAAGCATATCAGCGTGCAACAAGAAACACAGTCACTCTACCACAATCAATTGAAACATATAACATATCTAAAAGAATCTCGCGAAAAAGAATTACTTGACAGGATTGCTCGCCTACGAGAGTACGTGAGTATCAAAAAATTATTAATTGTAGAAACCGTCCCCACAGACTACCAGTTGATGTTGAATTAACGCTGCTGCATCAAATTCGGAGTATTAAACTGGATCTCGCAAACACACGAAACGATGCAATACAGTTTTCGAGAAATATTGATAAAGAAATCGAGAATGCAGCAATACATATCACAAAGGGAATTGCAGAAACATTATCAGGTTCTGATATTGTTCTCTACCAACAAATCGAGTTTATTCAAGAAAAATACAAGCGAGAGTTGGAACTTCGGAAACGTTTGCAAAATGAACTTATTGAGGAACGAGGAAATATTCGCGTGTTTGGACGTGTTCGACCATTTATCCCACTAGATCAATCTAAAGAAACAAATCTTCAAGTACTACCAGATGAGAACATTATTATCATTCAAACGAAACAAATCAAAACTAGACAATTCGAGTTGGATAAAATATTCCCAATGAACGCATCTCAAAGTCGTGTTTTCGAAGATATCAAACCACTACTATCATCTCTTTTAGATGGCTACAATGTTTGTATTTTGGCATATGGTCAAACAGGAAGCGGAAAAACATACACAATGGAAGGAACTTCTCAAGAGCAAGGAATGATTCCACGCGCATTAGCAGAACTTTTCGATCGCATGCAAGAAAAAGGTCAAACTCATCAATTCCGTATTTCCATGAGTATGGTAGAAATCTACAATAATGAAGTTCGTGACTTGCTCAAGAATGATAAACGACCACTAGAAGTTTTTGATTCTGGAGAAGGTGGACTACAAGTCAAAGGCGCGACAACTGTTCAAATTTCAAACATGGAGCAAGTGAAGCGGTACATTAAACGTGGATCGTCGAATCGTAGTGAAGCATCGACGTTGATGAACAATCATAGTAGTCGATCACACAGCATTGTCACAATTGAAGTAGAAACGATACAAACACAATCTTCTAAAACTATTATGGGATTTTCGATGGGTGGAACGAGATCAAAATTGAGGTTGGTTGACTTGGCAGGATCAGAATGTGTTGGCATGAGTGGAGTGACTGGAGAACAAGCAAAAGAAACATCATATGTCAATAGAAGTTTGGCTGCATTGGGAGACGTCATGCAAGCATTATCGCAAAAGAAAACACATGTTCCGTATAGGAATTCTAGGTTAACGCACTTGTTGCAAGATTCATTGGGTGGAGATGCCAAGATGTTGGTGTTGATCTGTGTTTCACCTGTAGCGTCTTGCTCTACGGAAGCAGCACATGCTGTGTCTTTTGGAAGTAGAATTCGTTTGGTCACTTTGAAAAAGAAAGTTTGATTTATCTGATGAGAGAAATTTCTGCGCAATGTAGTAAACATCTAGCACCTCAACAGGCTTTCTGGAGTATTTTTGTTGGTAGCCTCTCGCATCTCTCTTTGCATTCGCTACAAGATTCATTCTCACCAATCGTATCTGATTGCGTATCTGGAACTTCTTGGAGAAAGAAGCATGGTAACGCACATTTGACTTTGGTGCATGCTCCTCTTAGAACTTTTGGCGCTTTTGCACATTCGTTTCTACAATCGTGACATTTCTCTCTAGCAAATGGTAACAGCTCTTCTTCTCTGCTGGATTCAGTCTCTTCCAACGCATCTAACAAACCTTGTACTCTGTCTTTTCTTGTTCTCAAATCTAGAGTAAGAGCGCAAACAACAAGAGCAAGGACAAGAACTAAGGCTAATAGTTTCATGGTATTTCAGAGCTATTACAGTGATTACTTTTATAGCTACAAACGTTATCGATCTCAGCTTACAACAACTGACAATAAAAGCTTAAATTTCTTTTACAAATCGTGTGATCTCGCTAATGCTCCACTTCCACAACTTGTGAGCTTCATCTTTGTCGTAGGTGCTCTCCAATGATCTCTTTGGTTGACAATGATCAAAATACTTTCCTGAAACGCCATCCAACTCTGGTGAGATGCAACAATACACTGTGGTGACGCACCCTTCAGTTGGTTTCAAACCAAGGAACGGCATAAACCAGTCAAACAAATGGTTGACTGGGAATGGAACATTATGCGCAATATTGGTAACAATGACACCTGGATGAAGTACGTTCACAGTAATCAAATCTTCAAAATCGGACTTGTGTTCTCTCAAGTAACGATGTAACTCGTAACAGAACATGATCAAACAAACTTTTGATTGAGAGTATCCCAAGTACGCATTGTAGTACTTTTCCGAATTGATATCATCCCAATTCAAATAACCAGTTCTATGTGCTTCCGATGAAACAATGACAATTCTTGAAGGTCCGTATTTTTTCAATGTGGAAAGTAAGAGTTGGACCATCAAAAAGTGTGCCAAATAGTTGGATCCTAACTGTGTTTCGTAGCCTTCTTTAGTTCTTCCTAAAGGAGGTGTCATGACGCCTGCATTACAGACCAATAAATTAACTGGAATTTTTTGATCTTTGACTTTTTTCACAAAATCGGAGACACTTGCAAATGATCCAAGATCACACTGCATAAGTTTGATTTCAATGTTGATATTGCGTTTAGAAATGTGATGTTTGAGTTTTTCTACTGCTTCTTTACCACGTTCAAGAGATCGACATGCGAGAACGATATTGTATCCTACATCAGCGAGTGATTTTGCGGTTTCTAATCCAATACCAGCGTTTGCTCTTAAATGTTAAAAATGGAGTAAGAGTTTCACATACCCAGTAATAATAGCAAAGCGGGGATCTTGAGTGATTTTTCCTTGTAGTTTTGCTTTCTCGAATTCTCCCTTTGTTGTATCGAGTAGTTCATTGAGCGGTATGCGTGCATTTGTGAGTTTCCCAGCTTTAGCCAAGCCTAGTAACGCTTGTATTTTGAATGGAATGTCCAACTCGTTGTATAATATTTTAAATCCGTATACAGTGAACACTAGGAAGTGTATCCACGTGGCAAAGTACACATAGACCTTGTGTAACCAAGCAAACATTTTTAACGGACAACCTGAGCTACAAAAACACATGCCACCAAAGAAGAAGAAAAAAGCAGGGAAGAACGCTGCTAACGATAATGCTCCAAAGACTGATGAGCAATCAGTGGAAGTCGAACAAACTGAGCAAACAGAAGATGACGAAACAGTGACGGAACAAAATGGCGACACAAACACAGAAACGCAACAAATAGAAGACGCACCAGTTGAAGAGACAAAAGCAGTCGAAAATGTGACAGAAAATGAAACAGTTGAGCACGAACAAACAGTCGATGAGTCACAAGTAGTAGAAACTCATGCGGACAATGTACCAGTAGAAGCGCAAACGGAAAACGAACTTTCGTCAACAGACGAATCAACTACCGCCACGTCACATAGTGAACCTGTCGAAGAACCAATCAATGAGACAGTGCATGTAGAAGCCACGTCACAACCACACAACTTGCACGAAATAACAGAATCACTTGATCAACTATTTACAACTCAGCAAGAAGTAATATCCAAGCGTATCGACACCACACTATCCACATACTTATCAAAAACACAACATGCTGATCAAAATGTTCGTCGTGTTATCGATAAACTCGCACATAAAGTGGCACCTCCTACAACAGTTGATCCAAGTGTACAAGTAATGTTCCAAAACTTTATCACAAAAATGGACGAAATTGTACTCGAAAGAGATGCTGCTTTATCGAATAGAATGAGTCGCGTTGCAGGAAGTTTGAGCAAGTTGACACAATCTGTGAAACATATTCAAACACAAAAACCAACTCAAGTAACGCAAACAGATACTCTAGACGATTCAGATCTACGTACACAACTAGAAGAAGAAAAAAAGAAAGTCGCACAAAAGGTCGCCGATTTGGAAACATTAAACAAAAAAGTGGCTGATTGGAAAGATAAAGTCAAACAAATCACAACTCGAGATTTACAAACGATTCAACAACTCAAGAAACAACTCAAAGAGAAGGAAGATCAAGTTCAACAATTTACATTGGCAACTCCACAATCGGAATCTCCACAACCTTCTGAAGCGATATTCACACCTGGAGTGACACCTACTGCACAACCATTTGAAGATCAAACAGAAAAAGTTCAATCGTTGGAGGGACTTGTCGAGCAGTTACAAATGGAAGTGAAACGACTAAATGAAGAAAAAGATGCGTTACGACAACAAGCAGTTCCGCAAGAAACGATTGAATCAAAAGAAGAAAATGCGGAACCACAACCAAGCAAGAAACCATTGGAAAACTTTACAATTGAATATGTGATTGATGTAGGACAAGGAAGAAATCAAGTTTTATTGTCGCATCAAGATGGTTCCGTACAATGGATCGATCAACAAGAGTTGGAAACATCGTGTTCTGAATCGTTGGAATATCCAGAAACACTTTCTCGAGATTCGTTAGAAAATGTGAAGAAAGAGTTGGCAGCAAAAGATGAAGAGTTACGTACGTACAAAATTCGTGCTAGTGCAGCCTTGAAAAAGAAAACAGAAAGTGTTACAAAGATTCAAGTTGACCATGAAACAAAGATTGGAAAACTACAAAACGAATACGAACAGTTAGAGAAAAAGTATAGAGAACTACAATCTCATGAAACAGAACTAGAATCTCAACTAAAACAGTTGATCGATGTACAATCAGAGTCAATACGTATGGCAGATGAAATCGATCAACTTGCACGCGAAAAGGAAGATTTAGAGGCAAAACTACGTGACTGCACTACCAAATTGAACAATTTAGAATCTAAATACGAAAATGATAAACTTGATTGGACAAAACAAACACAAGAACTAGTACAGAAAAACCAAGAAAAAATTTCAGATATGGAAAGTTCAAATAGAAAAGAATTACAAGTTCATAGAGAACGTACTCGAAGAATGATGGAAGAAAAGGAACGAGATATTGCAAAATTACAATTGAAAATGACAAACATGGTTCGTGAGCAAAAATTGGAAATGGAAAATATGAAAGAACAAATGGAGAAGGAAATACGTGAACAAATGGTGATGCAAGCACCACCTGTTGTTGAATCTCCTGCTCCGGAACAAATTCCATTACCACCATCTCCACTAGAAGAGGAGGAAGTATCACCTAGACAAATGCGTAACGAAACAGAGATTTTACAAACGGCATTGTCACCGATACAAATGGTAGATGTACCATTGGATCAAGTTCCTGTGGAACAACCAGCAGAGGAAGAAGAAGAAACTGGAGAACCAGATATTGACAAATTTATGCAATTTGCGCAATTGCAAGCATCTAGAGATGGTGAATTATTACAGTACAAGAGAAGCGTTAACGAGTTACAAAATCTATTACTAAATACTGAACAATCTCTTCGGGAACAAAAAGATATCGAAGCAAGATTGAAGCGTGAAATAGAACACTATCAAACACTGTACCAACACGGTGCTCCCAATTTGGAATATTTGAAAAATGTTTTACTGAAATATTTGGAAACAAAAGATACTATCGTTCGCGCAAAACTATTTAAAGTTGTTGCAACTATTCTAGATTTTACACAAGAAGAGCAGGAGCGAGTACGACGCACATGGGAAGGATCTTCAAGTAGTGGTGGATCTGGTGGTTTGTTTGGTATTTTTAAGACATAGAGTGTTATTTATTGTACCCAAGTTTGAGTCTATTGTACAAGAATGAACTAATGTTTTGCTTTGGCTGAGACATTTAGTAAAAAATATTACAACACTTACTTTTTGGAATGATTGGTTTTCGCACAAGTTTGGTGGTCTTCCTCGTGTTGTATAATTACTGACACCAAATAACGCATATGCGATTTCTTTCAATGTGAATTCTGCTCGTTTCAAATCAGTTGGTGTCATGGTATCTGCATTACTTCCTGTGCGTTCCCACACAAATATATTTGCATAAAATCCACCTGGTGTACCAACCATTGACGCTGCTCGCGATCGTGATGTAATTGGTCTTTCTCTTGGTGAACTAATGTTTGGTACTTGTAAATTGGTTGGTGATGGAGGAGTATTCGGTGACATTCTCAACTGACTATCAGTACGTTGTACACTTGGTACATGTTCATTTGCAACTACATACAACACTGGTTGAGTTGTATTTTGGAAAGTTCCAATGTCGATACTATTCAAATCGTTCAATGGATGTCTTTTCGTGTGCTTTGTGTCATGTACTTTTTTCGTAATATCAAACTTGACAGTATAGTAACAAACATCTGTTAATATCAAATATCTTTCCTGCTTGAGTCCATCTTTGTTGTATTTGGTCAATCTCCATCCCTTGATGTAGTTCTCCGTATCTGATTTTAGTAATTGTACAATCTTGTCAATGGCTAGTGCATCAGTATCATCATGTTGATGGAATGGATGTTGTTGTAAAACCTTTGTAAACGTTTCCAATTCTTCTGCTCCTTGCTTACACATTTGCGCCAACTCTTTCAACCGTTTAAGTGCTTCTGTTCTTTGATTTGTTTCACCTCCATTTTGCGTTAGCGTTGCTCGTAACGATTCATTCAACGTTTGTACAAATTGTTCTCCGTACAGTGGACGATAGTCATCCCATCCTAGTCTGTATAGGACTGTATTGTCCATTAGTGTGATTTGTGAGAACATGTGACTAGAAATAATCCATGAACGAATAGAACTAAATGCTTCTTGGTGTGCAGTTGACTGGGAACAGAATTTCCTGGATGCATCGCGAATGTTATCCCATGTTTCTTGTCGCATTGTTGTTAACGCTCGTTGTTTCGATTTATCATCCTTGATTTGATCGAAAAATGTCCAATCCATTTTGATGCTGAATCCATCTAGTACGCGTTGCTCAATATCTTGTTTTCGTTTGTTAAAATCGATAGGCGGAGATTGCTGAACGATTGAACTTGGTGAGGAATCTTGCAAATGACTAATTGTTTGTTTGGTCAAAGCTCCAACGTATTCATCGTTTTCTATCTTTTGTAATAGTAATTGTAACGTTTCTCGATCGGTGACGTGTTCACTAGCGTGTTGGAAAACGCATAACAATGCACTTTGTATGATTGTATTTTCTGAAAATAGCAGTGCTGATAATCTCACGCAATGAGGAGCAATTTGCGCGCGAGCTAGTTGATGATTCTGCGTCAAATTGGCTAACGTTACGCATGCATCTTCTATCACTTGTATGGAATTATTCTTTTCACATATGGGAACGATCAATGTTTGAATGACGTTCAATGAAGCAATGTAGCAGACCATTGCATCATGATAACTACAATTCTTGAATATGGCCATATATTTGGGAAGTATGGGATCATCAATATTTTCTGTTGCTGCTTTGATCATGGATTGTGACAAGATTTGTAACACGCCAGACTCTCCAGTTTGTATCTGTGCAGATCGATTCATAGTGAGCATGGACAATACGTGTGCCATGGCTAACGAGTTGGTAGCAAGTAACGATTGTACAATGGGAGTGACTCCACCCAGATTGACAAACATTGTTACAAACTCTTCACAAACGGCTAATTGTCCCAATAAATGAGCGACATTTGAAGCCGTATTTGGTACTAGTTGTATCAATGAACTTGTTATCATCATATCTGTGATATTGCGTGGCGTTACTTTGTTGTTGGTTAACAAGTATTGCAATACACTTATGAGTACACTTGTTAACTTGACATTGTCGATCAACTTGGATAGCCAATCACATATGTGGAACAAGTGAACGTTTTTTGCCATTTTTTCGACTAATCGATCTACATCGTGGTCATGTTCTAACGCGCGAAAAGCAGCAAGTTGAACACGACTATTCGAAGATGCCAATAGACTTGATATGCAATCACTAGTTTTCGAATCTACTTCTTTGAGTATTCCTCGTACCATGTTCAAACTTGCTTCTAGTAGTAGTTCATTTTCCGAATTCAATAACGAGCATAAATACGGAATAATTCGTTGTTGACCTCCAACTAGTTCCAAACATTGATCAATCATATTGTTTAGTATCGTTAATAAACTCTCTAGTACTTGATCATCTTTTGTCGAAAATAACAAATCGCATAGTT
>JAESGV010001030.1_pt1 | contig 11983 bp, 6 predicted proteins | sample 9269781 | NCBI WGS metagenome assembly JAESGV01 (sample SAMN15741586, study PRJNA653496) | algae metagenome | isolation source: Tildeniella torsiva UHER 1998/13D and co-occurring heterotrophs from... | place: Slovakia: Slovak Paradise National Park, Hrabusice, Kosice Region | collected 2000-01-01 | reverse complement strand
TTACAACAAACAAATCAATTAGCGTCTATGGAACTGAACACAGAACTGCAACTGTTTTTGGACTTTGCAGGTGAAGTGTTAGAACATGCGGAACAAAGTGTGATCGTGCAAGATGACACACCAGAACTAGACGCAGAAGAATACATTGGCCTCGGTGCCCTTATCGCTGTATGCAAACGTTTTATTCAGTATTTAATTTTTTAGAACATGCAAGATAGTGCAGCGAGTGATAAAAAAGAAGAAGAGTTTGAAACAGCAACAGAAGTAATTTTTTAATACTTTATGCTAACGTGATGCAGTTTATTTATTATTTTACCAAAACTATGAAAAACGACAAGTTCAGAGACGATAATACGTCATACCTATTACGGGTATTGTTTTAGAATACTCTCTTTCTTACTTTGTTTCAGCATTTTTGCAAATTTTTGTTCCATTATTCACGAAAACACGAGCACGATAATTTTGTGGTTACGTTACTTTCTATAACAGTTCGATTTTTTATGTCGAAAAACTTTATGCAACAAGCAACGAAAAATGCCACCATATTCCAACACTTAACGATAACGTGCATGCTTATACTTCATTTCATCCAGCAACACATGGAAGAAACCAAAAATGTACTTTATTGCCGCAATACTAACGCTTTTAGGTTGAAGAGATGATAGGTTACATCAACACGTTAAATTCGATGTGTTTCGGAAAGATCCACGGTTTGGATACAAAAATGTTCAACGAGTTAGACAAAATACCAGAGTTCCATTTCAAACTGTTACGATCAGAACAAAACTCTGCAAATAACGAATCAGAATCAACTATTGATTTCTTACTGGGCGTGCACAAACCATCTACAGTCGCGAACGATTTAAACGTTGAGAAGTTGAGACGCTTCGTTCGAGTATACTGTTCGAGCTTGAAAATTGGAAAACAAATAGTAGACAAAGCCATACAAAATCCAAACATTAATTTATTCATTGCGGCGACAAAGTTCGCAGCGCACGCAAACTTTGAGAACATTAGCCAAGAAGATTGTAAACAAACTGTTTTTGAGACAATGCAAGCATTCAAAGGCTCAAATACTGAAACAAACGTACGTTAAGGATTTGTTACTAACATTCTAGTTTATTGACGATTTACAACATTTTATCATCAGATACTCGGAAACTGAAGAAATGGCCAACAAATTAATGAACCATGTCGCGCAAGTGATCGTCGCAGAGACTATTGAAGCAAAACGTATCGGTTATGTGGACACGTTAAACTCTGCCCTCCATGTTCGAGATTTCACGCAAACTAAACCAGAAACACAACGCATCGTAAGTTCTTGAGTCGATTTACTAATGCTGTAGGATGTTTCGCACAAATTACTGGAAATGTTCCCAGTGGTGCTATCTACTGAAGGTACATCTAAAACTATCGTACTTCAAGCAGAAAAACCATCAACGGAGCAACTCATACAACTATTGGCGATGAAACCTACTCAACCTTTATTGTCAACATGCGTTTCACTATTGAAGGCATCGTCGACCTTGACTGTTGATCGTTTGATTAGCATCAATATTGCTGGTCCTGATTTCGATCAACTATTGTTGCACGCATACAATCAGTCATCAGTAGATATCCAAAATGGGTTGTTTGCATCGTTCGATTGCAACAACTTATCAATGGTAAACCTGGTTACTATTTTAGTACTACAGAAGATCAAAACCGGAGAGAGCATGGAAGACATCGTTTCCAAAGTACTCGATAGATTCTTTGAGCAGATCAAGGTCGATGCAGTGCAACCACCTGTGCTATATTTATTATTATTTATTTCAAACCTTTCAACACAGTTTATTCCTCGCATGGTTGCTGCTCTCAAGGAAACAACAAATTCTATCAATCAAGCTTATTTAATACAAATGATCGACTATGCTTGCCGGTACCAAGAAGTACCCAGGTATATAGCAGCTAGACTCAAGGACTCTTTGGCTCACAAACCATCAAAACAAACAAGTACAGTTGTAGTTGGAAACGACGCTTACATTGACCTTATCGAGGTTGAAAATCCAGTTTTCCGGCAAGCAGAGGGAGTGGAGAGCGTTTTGACGGACATTGTAGTCAAAATCTCGCAATCTACAAACGATGACTACTTGATTGTAACTGCTAAGAGATTTTGGAACCAAATTAAACCAAGTGAGAACACGATGGACGCCATAATGCGATGCGTAGACGATGAAAAAGGTGTACCATCACTAAAACCAGAAGTAAGTGTTTTTCAAGTCAAGTTAACAATTTAGAATATCAAGGATGATGTTTTCCCATTTTATGCTCACTTGGTTAGTGAGTTGTTATTAACAGCAGAAACAGTTGATGTATCTGTTGTTGAGACTCTACTATCGCGGTGTATAAGTTTGGCTCACTCACAAGCGTTATCAGAATACAGCAACGAAACAAAGGAGCTAATCGTTTCACTAATGAACTCTGGACTTGTAAAATACAAAGTTAGCGAGTTTTTAGAGGTACGTAATGACAAATGATTAACGTATAGAAATTTGGAAAGAAAAGTGCCTCAACTTTCACAAAAGAGTGGATAACGATGAAAACTACAGAGTTATCATCGTTGATAACTCGCAGCAGTGACGCACGACCATCCACAAAAATTTTGTACATACATACTATTTCTAATATCCATCAGTCGGCAAATCATATGGTAAGCAACAAATTATAATCTAACGCATGTAGCGTGTATTTTCACTTCAACATGCGTTATCGGCTATTCTAAAGTTAATCAAGTCGAAGGAGCAATATATTCCGATCAAAAAAGCTGTGGTACCAATACAGCAGAGTTTTGCGCACGAGTTTGTTAGACCTCAAGTAGATGAAATACTCTCAACAGTAGATAAGGATGAACTGCAACAATCACGATTGGCTGCTCTAGATCTGTTTATCAGTGAAGCTATCAAGTACATACAATCACAATCAGAGCAGTTCAACGTCTTGTCCGACATCATTAGTGCTGCGTTGGTTAGCGCTGCCGCGTTTGGTGAGCAAGATCTTAGAAAGTTCTATTCTACTCATGATAGTACTAAATACAATCACCTATTAGCCACACCGCTCGCCGCACAGACAGTGATTGTACTCAAGATGTTAGAGACTATTACGTTACCAACAGGAGAACTGTTTGGCAAGATTGTGAGCATATCCGAAAACCGTGATGTATTCATGTCATTAGCAGAGCGATTTGGCAACACAGAAACTGTAACACTAGCGCTAGATAATCTAGTGAAGTTTGTTGACTCAAACACACCTATTGAGAGCTATTTTGCTTCAGTGCAAGTACTTGTTTCAAAACACAACGAGACACTAAAGCTAATACGAACACTCAATACGATTGTTACGAATCTATGCGGCAAGACCAATCGCAATTTGCAAGCAGTAGCCACTATTGCTCGCTTTTTGATGTCACGTATTGAAAAGAGAGGAGAAGAGAAACAAAAGATTGTTGGTCAAATTGTCGAGTCGGTCATCGGTCATGAAACAGAAACCGATTTTGATACATACTTCAACAATGGTATCGTATCACTAGATGTTGACGAAGAAGATTGTGACCTAGGGTTAATCAATGGACTTCAAGATGACGATGATGAAGTGCTAGACAGAAAGCAAGAGCAAAGAGAACAACAAAAATCAGTGTTGCACAAGATATTCTCTGCTCAATCGTCGTCTGATACGCCACTCAACCCTGCCGATATTGAAGATCTTTTGGTAAATCTAAGTACACTCATGAACGAGATGTGTGCAGAAATCGAACACGAAAAGCGTACAAACAAAGGCGACTGGGAGTTAACAAAGGACTCCAAAATCACTCGTGGCACTATAGTCGAACATAAAACATCGTACGCCGATAATTCGTTCACTCTAAAAGTCAATTTGGAGAGGAGACAAGAGAATAGATTGTTTAGCGGTGCTGTTATTCCACGTCACAATATCGCACCAAATCTTGACGATTTTATCGCAATAGGTGAACAGACTAATCTCATGATTAGTAAGACTAACAAGACGATTGGTGTCCAAACTACAGGAGCAACTAGAGATTCTATCAAAGCTCTGTGCAACATCACGCTACCATTTAAAGTTCTCCATGTTCATTTTAATGAAGAGAACGATAGATTTGTAGCCGTTGCTGGTGTGTTCGAGGCACAAGCAATTGTACTGAATGAAAAGGGAGAAATGGTACAACAAATACCAATATTTTTGTCATTAGAGGAGATGGGTGAGAATACATTGATTGTGGATGTCCAATGGCTGCCAGGGTCGCAAACACTTCTTAGTGTTACTACTAATCACTTTGTCAAGGTGTATGATCTATCATCAGACACGTTTTGCCCAGTGTTCAACTTTAGTCCACCTGATGATACTATTTCATCATGTGTATTTGCTAGAGATGGAAACAAACGCGATGTTATTACTTGCTTTGTTCTAACCAAGCAAGGCACTGTATACTATCAACAATACATGGACTCTGGTGGACCATGCACGTTAACCACTGCTATTAACTTGACACCGGATGAAACAGGTGAAACACAGAATGGTTTGTCTGGAGGTCACCTGTATTACTCACCGTTACTGCAACTCCTGATAGTAAGCTACACTCAAGGAAACACAATTGCATGTGTAGTTGATCACACTAACGGAGACATCAACTCTTACACTGTACTAGCAAGCAAGAAGCCTTTCAGTGACCAACAACTGATTAATAAGGAAGACTACGACAAGTTATCATCTCTCGCTCCTTTTTCCCAATGGACGGACGCACCGGATCTTCCTGGCGTGATTGCCTGTGTAGGAGCAGATAACTCTGTTATCGTTTTTAACTTTGTCGCTGGCGAGATCAGATTCCAAATTATTCCCAATGCTGCCGAAGCAGTCGAAGGATTAGCAGGTCTACGAAGTGCGTACGGACTTCGTACATGTTTTGTGTATGGATTGCAAACAGGTAATCTAGTTCGTTATGACGTGCTGCCATCTATCAAACCTGTACGGGCTCTACCGCCGCTATCACGTGTGCATCGATTGAAGAAGAAAGCAACAAGAGTACTCTTTGCACCAGAACAAGCTCCGACACCTGTTACTGTAGCAGACAAGAGTATTATCGAAAACATTGATTTTGGTGGCGATTTTATCTTGACCAATCGAACACAGCAAGAAGCTAATACACTTCTTTCGAAAGAGGATAACAATGTACAAGGCACTGATATAACTTTGGTTATCTCTAGCAACAGTAACACAAATGTTATCACTAGTATCATCGTTCACTCAAAAGAGAATCCACACTCGTTCATAGAAGTCGTGTCTGACAATCGCAGAAGAGTCGAAACAAAAGTCGGAGGAGTAGAAATTCGCCTACAAGATTCTGAAATTAATGAAAAAGTAACGCTCTTTTTCGGTGGTGCTGGACGTATCGACCAAGTTGAAGTGTTTGGAACACTCTCATCCAAGTACCGATTCGACAAAGCTAAATCTGTTCTTTCGGGTGCCAAATCTCCTGCTACACCACAGACCAAAGAGAAGACTGGCGACGATAAGATATCAACACTCATGTTGGTCACTAACGTATTTACGAACTACTTTTCTGCGAATTCAAGTATTAGGGGAACTCTTACCGAAAATTTGAGCAAAATTATGGAGAGAATTCTTTGTAATAGGAAGCTGATTGGAGTAAGAGACTCGGCTTTGGCGTTACTTATCAGTATGAGTCAATCCGTTGAAGATTTCGTCAATAAGTATGATACCATCGAAATGGACTACATTAAGAAAGTTAGCCTCGCAAATGAATCGGACAAGCAAATTGATTTCACCATCGACATGACAAACAATATCATGGAAACAAGACCACACAACTTGCAGAAACTACTCGAGGAAGATCCAAATGTTCCACAAAAGTTGTATAGTGTCTTCAACACTAAGCGTCACAAGGATTCTATCGATATCGCAGCACTCACAAAGTTGCTTTCGATGTCATTGATCGCAACTAATAGTGAACTACCGTTATTCGATGACTCTGAGTTGGTACGATCTACTTGTGCCAGAACAGTTGTTTCTATGACTTCACGTGGTGTAGGAAAGTTTACCGCAGGTGACCTTGTCAATTTGTGTCCACTGCTTCCTGATGGTCTCACTGCAGTGAACGCCTTTCAGTTGTTGCTTTATCTCATTCAATACGAGGGAGCCAAAGCAAACGAAGAACAGATGAAACAACTAGTTGCTAAACTTGAGATACTACTGACAGACTCTCTCTTCAATCTTACCCACAGAAATACTGAGAATGATGTCAAGATCGTTACGCTGATGTTATTCAACAGTATTCTCAACATTGAGCAAGTAGAAGAACACCAATGGAAACAAGTACTAGTGAAGCATGTAGCAGAGCTATTGGTTTCAAAAGATATCGACACTCAAATTCTGCGTTTAATTGGAAACATTTCATCCAAGTTGGACCACAATCCAAATGAGAATTTGTTCCAAGACATGGGAGGCTTGCTTAAAGCGCAAAAAGAAACTCCATTCAGAAATTTGGAACCATTCTTTGCTGATGACTACGCGGAAGAGTTCAAAGATGATCTTTTCCAACCATACTACCGACTACTTTTGCAAGTAGCGTTCCAAATGATCGAAGCTCTACATCACAATCGACTACATCCAATACCATGGTCAGACAATCATTTGAACCAATGGAATACTCTGCTATCAACACTCACACTCACGAAACCTGCAGCAAAAGACATTGCGAGAAAGTTACTCTTAAAGATAAATGGCGAGGAGAAATATCACAAGATTTTAGATTCTGTCCTCTATGATACAGAATTGAGAGAATTTGAGGAAGAAAACGTGGCCAACTTCACCATTGACAAATCTTTGAGACTATTAGCCAATCTCACCAACGTGATTGTTGCAGCCACATCTCGTCCAGCAAACTGGATTGATTTTTGCATGGATAGACCATACTTTTTGCCATCCTTGGCTCAATTTACATTCCACTTCAACAACGAGAACGTGTTAACGCCTCTAAAATTGATAACAATCGCGTTGCAAGAAGGAAACAAGCATTCCCAAGCAATTGCGGATTCGTATTTGAACAATCAAGGGTTTGAGTTGGCAAAATTCTTACACTTGTTTTTGTTCTGTGGAGAATCATTAGTACGTCAACACGCCGCAGAGTTCTTGTCAAGACTATATAGCTCTTGCCAAAACAGGGAAGTCGTCCTCCAAACTATGGATAACACATGTCAGTCCGTAAGCTCATACGGCGGTAACTCGAAAGAGTTTTTGAGTATGTTAACCAAACTCATTCCTGACATGAGCGAAGAACATAGAGAAGCAGTAATATCCAAACTTGTGGACAATTTGGAATCTCAAAACAATTTAATTCACAATCATCCAAACGCCTACATCTATGACTCACTCCGTAACTTTATCCAAGTTCCAGGATATTATTTGGAAACCGAGCCATGCGGTGTCTGTAACAACGTGGAAGCGGCTGTGAACGAATACTCACTCAAGTCGATTAAGAAAGAGATCAAACACGACCACTCGGCTATGTATGTGAAATTAAGCGAACCATACGTGATAACTTCAATTCGGCTCACCATTGCGCCAATCAAACAAAAAGCAATTCGGACAATTGAGTTTTACTATAATAACAAGAGATGCGATGCAAATGAGTTGAAACAGTCATCAACAGTTTGGAGAAAAGCTGCTAGTGTGAAAGCTGAAAAAGACCAAACAGATGTTACAGTGGAACTATCCATTCCAATCAACGCTGCTAATCTACTAGTTGAGTTCTCTTCATTCTATGAAGACTTGACTGTAGCGACCATGTGTCAAGGATGCAATGTTCCTGTACTCGATAGACATGGTGTTTGCATGCACTGTGGTGAAAACGCCCACCAGTGTCGCAAGTGCAGAACTATCAACTACGAACGACTTGATTCATTCTTGTGTCCAACGTGTGGTCACTGCAAGTATGGTTCGTTTGAAGTGTATGTCAAAGGTAAAGTCGGTGGAAGCGGAGAGAAAATACAAAACGAACAAGACTGTCAAAGAGTTCTTGCTGCCATTAACAAGCAACTGCAAGTATCACACAATCAATTTGCAACTCTACGCAATCTCAAGACGAATGTTTCTAACTTGATCAAAGAAGTGCAAACATCTACAAGAGAATTTGACGAACACAATGTCAATGTTAACTTTTCGAAATTGGCAAAGACATATTGCCAAGATTGCAAGACGACATCTGCAACACTAAGTCAAAGTCAAAAGATTCTTGTGAATTTGAGACAAGATTTGAAAGAGTACACTCTGCGTCATGACCCGACAGAAGAAGAGGAAAAGAAACAGGAGAACAAATGTTTCGGATGCGCTAATAATTTCACCAAATTGTGCCTCGATTTACTCTGCACTATCACTTCGGAAAAGATCTATACACCATCTTTGAAACGAGCACTACCACATTTGTTCTTCAACATTCATCACGGCTCACCGAGAACGCGTTTACTAGCGAGACATGTAATATGTTTGATCGCAATAGATGAAGAGAGCACAACTATTGTTAACAAACTATTGCAAGATAGTATTGGATTTGTGTTGGATAATTTGGAACGATCCATCAATGTTGCTCAGTTACTGAACAACGAGATGTTATTGCTCAGCGACTTGCTCTCTATTGAATCAGACAACGCAGCATGTTGGGACTTGAGAATGAGGCTTCTTTTGAGCGTACTCATGAAGGCAATTTCTGTGGGCTCCACAAACGTTCCAATTTGCGAAAGTATCATCTTGACATGCTTAGGAATTATTGAAAAATTCACAACATATTATGAACGCAAGCAAGAAGAGGACAACGAAGAGAAACTCATTAGACTTGTTTACAAGAACATTGATTTTAAGCAATGGACTAACGGCAGTCAAACATTTGGGTCATGGGTAGAATCATGCAAAGGCGACGAACTGTTTGAGACCAAAGTTACTCAACAAAAAGACACACCACCTGTCGTTTCGGTTTTGGATAAATCAGTCATCCGTTCATTATTGTTGAATCGCACGAGCAAAGCGGTACGTGATAGAATGGCTTCAATCCTCAAGAATGTATGTAAGAACAACTCCTCAGGTCAAATCATTATTCTCAAGACGTTGTCAAGCATTCTACCACACGCTATGCAGTGTGGAGAAGAAAGTGAAGAGTTCTTCACAATCTACAAGAACTTGGTTGGTTCCGAGCAAAGACGATCGTATCTTACTCAACAAGGTCATTTGAGCTTCTTGGCTACTGTTCTACAGAATCATACTAAGTCTCTCACAGCATCACTATCGGATCTTTCATTAGGTTACACACTACGACATTTGGTGGACATCATCGTGCTGTTTTTGAAGGTAGATGAGATTATGAGAAGCTTCAAAGAGAAGGAACAACATATCGAAGCGATTCTAAGCAGTTTCTTAACACTACAATCAATGATTGTACAAAAGACAACCCACAGTCACGTTGCATGCCAACAACTACTCGTACTCACAGACAAACTCCAAGAAACACAAAGTGACAAGATTTTGTTCATTCAAGCATGCATTGAAGCGTTACACACTCACAAAGATAGTCGTACAGCACAATTTGTATTCGAACGTCTGTGCAACATGATTTCACCAATTCGTGAAGTGCCACAGTACTCAATGAACTTGAAACGCGCCGACAGTCAACAGCACTACTTCCAACGAAGTATGCCAAGAAACCCTTATAGCACTCGTGAGGTTGGTCCACTGATGGAAGATGTCAAGAAAAAGATTCTCAGGGAAATGGACATTGCCGATGTTTTCCAATTGGAACTACTTGTTCACAATCAAATTATCAATCTGAAACTACCTGTAACGAAAGTATATGAACAAGTACACAAAGATACTTCTACGCCAATGGAGGTCATTTTTAGATTCCAAGGAGTTGATGGAGAAGCTACAGAACGCATGATTGATGAACTCGAAGAGGAAGCAGGAGAAGATATTGAGGAGAAGTGCAAGATCACTGCTATTATGAGCAAGTGTGGAGGTTTGGAAGTTGTGATTGATTACTTGAACAGAATTACTGATTTCACAACAGGTAAGACATTGCAACATTCTTTTTAACTTTTAGATCAAATCCTTGCCAAGCATGTATTACAATTCTTACAATACTGCACCCGCCTAAAGAGAAATAGACGAGGACTACTCTCCATCGGTGCAATCGACGTACTATTGTCAAAATGCAAGTATGTATTCAGTAATCCCGAGACAGCCGATATCGCAGAAATGATGTTACTCACATTGAAGCCAATTGTAGAAGAAGCGACTAGAATGAGTTTCGAATCTCCAAGTCCAAGCACACCAACGACACCTGTAAGCTCTACCACAGCATCACCGTCGGTTTCTGTCTTTGAACGTTTCAGCAAAGGCCAAGAAGAACATCTCGCCCAACTACAAATGTTTTTGGACAGATTACCTATTTGTTCACCAAAGATTGTCGATGCCGTCACTAATATTCTTCCATTCTTAACATATGGAGAACAACAAAGTGTAGAAGCGCTCATCAACTTTTTCGCGAGTTATTTGGATTGGGAAAGTTACGATCGCGATCCAGACCAAGACAAAACATTCTACTTGAACAGTTTCGTCAATGTTCTCAAGAGTACGCCAAACGACGCAGCAGGACATCTACTAAAGTCACAAGTTATGGATCATGGAATTACTGCTGGTGCCAGTACATATTTGGCGAACAAGTTCACCGACAACAACACTGGAAGTTACCAACTCTCATCAGTACCATACGTTTTAGAAGTTTTGACTGGATTATGTTCAAGTCATAATGCCACTATTAACTATATTTTGAGCAATAATCCCGATTTCCTAGTCATGTTGCATCACATGGAAGAAGTACGTTTATTTTTCACATTTTAACAATTTTAGAGCACACAAGACAAGAAACTTGCAACACTAGCAGAAACATTGTTAAACGTCATGAGTGAGAACATGGAAACAAGAACAATTGTTAATGAACTTCGTCAACAAACCAAATCGGAACGTACAAAGAAGGCTATGGCAAAAAGAGAAACGGTACTCAAAGGTTTGGGCTGGGGAATGGAGAATACACAAATCGTCACCGAATCAACACATTCTTTCGAAGATGTCGAGGAAGAAACAGGATTGGTATGCTGCATCTGCGGAGATGGTTATACATACAAACCAGAGTCGTGTATGGGAATTTATACCTTTACCAAACCAATCTATTTGGAAGAGGAGTTTGTCGGCTACTCTACAGTTTCTCACTTTAACGTGATTCACTTTGAGTGTCATAATACTGCAATGTACGCCGACTCTAGATTGAAACCACCAAAGACAGAATGGGAAGGTGCTGAAATTAGAAATCAATATACCAAGTGTAACTCATTGTTACCATTGTTTGGACCAAGCATTCCTCCTGCGGTATACAAACAAGTACGTTACACGTTACCAAACTAACAATTAGTGTCTTCAAAAGCATTGGACAAACTTGAACGCTATCAAGAATGTCAGTAATGACCACATTAGAATTGCAACGCATGATTTGACTTTCTTGTTAACAAGATTTGCCAATTTGGAATCATTGAGCGTTGATTCAGGTGGAGGATCTGCCGAACATAATTTGAAACTAATTCCATTCATGATTCAAATGATAATGTACTTGATGGACGAATACGAAGATCACAGCAAACGTGACACGTTTGAGAAAGTATTGTCACAATACTTGACAAATTATAACACGATTGCCAAAAAGATCGACCAAAGTGGATACTACAATATGGTCTTATCCATTTTATTAATGAACTTGGACGTAAGTGTAGCATTATTATCGTACTAATTCTCGTAGGAATGGAAACAACATCGAACAAAGATGGTAGATATTCTACTGAGTCAAAGAACTGCTCAAAAGTCGAACAACTCTTTT
>JAESGV010001029.1_pt1 | contig 11984 bp, 7 predicted proteins | sample 9269781 | NCBI WGS metagenome assembly JAESGV01 (sample SAMN15741586, study PRJNA653496) | algae metagenome | isolation source: Tildeniella torsiva UHER 1998/13D and co-occurring heterotrophs from... | place: Slovakia: Slovak Paradise National Park, Hrabusice, Kosice Region | collected 2000-01-01 | reverse complement strand
GCGTCGACAAAATTCTACTATTGCATGCGTTTCCCAATTCACTCCTGTCGCTTTTTTGAGTTCCAACGCTCGCAATCGTTCCGCTGCTCTACGCTTACCTACAAACCACGAATAAAATTCTGCATCACTTTTGGCAGATAAATAACTCGTTACATGTGGTGTGATTAATGGGAACTCTTTCGCAGCTTCATACAGTACTATTTCATCACGCGTTAGATCTCTTGTATTTTTTGCATAAACTATTTTGTTAGCATACAAACAACAAAACGAACCTACTCTTGGGTCGCTACTCACTGGTGGAAACGCGACATCTTGTGATGCACCTATTTCTCTTTTCCGTTTTCTTCCCTTCACTGCAGTTTGCTCATTCAGTACAAGCTTTGTAGTCGTTACCTCTTCATGTAAATCTTCGTCTTCTTCCTCTTCCTCTTCTTCATCATCGTCATCTGGTTGCTGTAACGCCAAACGATCGAGTTCAATGTCGACTAGTGTTTCTGGAGAGTTGTGTAGTTTTCCAGTGCACTGTTGATCCAAACGTAAGTGATGGATAATGTCTATCGACTTGTTGATGGTTGTGTTTCCGCGAAAATGTAATTGTAGAGTAATTGGAAACTCTCCCCAACCACGACGTGATAGGTGATACGGTTGAACCCACAGATCGACAATATCGTTTGGTTCGAACGAAGGATGAAGTACGACGCGAATTCTCTTGATAAACTTGGATAGATCTGGGTCCTGCTACGGTTAGTACACGTTATGTTGCAATTACCTGTGGTGTTCCACGCGCATAAATCATCCATTTGTGCGTGTAGGCGTCATCGGACTCTCTGTGCGCCATAGGAACAAACTGTGACGTATTTCCAACAACTATGCGCTTTTTAACAAACCTGCTTTCTGTTTGTCTTTGTGCCAAGTTGGTTGATAATGCACGTTGCGCGTCTACATTTACTGTAATTTGTTAGAGCAAAAGCAAGCGTATGCGTACGAGAACCCCAGATGCCCTCTAACCGCGACATCATTTGTTTCGCAGTAGTTAGTCGTTGTTCGATATCGTTTAGTTCTGTCTCTTTTTCTTTTATAACGTGGTCATAATCAATCTTTTCGTCTTCATCGCTGGCAAGTGTTATCATGTTTATTTACTTTAGTTGACCGGTTTACAATTTAGTTTTCAATCTTTTCTATCACGTTCTCTCGTGTTAGCTTCTCTTCAATAGGTGCTTGCACTTCTTGAGCTTCTTTCTCAAACTGATACTGTGGGAACATCTCGTTAATTACTTTTCCAATTGCACTACAATCTGCGAAAGATTCATCGGCAGTAGAAATTGTATTGACGTCTTTGTTGATCTGATGCCAAGGTAAGCAATGATGTTTGCGAATCTTACGTACAATAAAACATTTTTGAGGTGGAATACCAGCATCCATGTAAGAAGTGATATCCGTTTTCGTGTTGCCGAAGCCAGCAGCTAAAGGATCTTTTGCTGAGTGGTGGAACAGCTCGCGAATTGCTTTGAGCATAGTAGTCTTAAATTCGTCAGGTTCGCCACGCCATACCTTATAGGCACGAGCAATGTACATTCGATATGGTGTAGTAAAGATAGGGCCGGTCGGCATCTTATGGCCCTCCGTAGTTTGTCGAATTCCTTCCACAAACTCACGCATGAGTGAAGCCTGCACGATGGGTCTGCCAGTAAGGTAGAAGATTTGGTATCCATTCTTCTCAATAGAGCCATACAGTTGTGCTACACCTTCTCTAGCGTGTTTGCCGTACATGTACTTTGTGTAAGTATCACTGAATCGTGAGAGGGCTTCACGTCCATTGGTTATTGTGCCATCAATATCGGAAACGACAACACGATGATTACCGTTCCATAAAAATACCCTACAGTGCGCAACTTCGTTTCCATAACGAAAAGATATTTTGTTCATTCCCATATTCAATCCTAGCCTTTGAATAAACTCGTATGTAGGAACTAGTCGTAGCATGAATGCTTCTTTGTACGACTTTTGTTGCTCCTCAGGCAGATTCTCGATTTCGTCTGCCCATGCTGTGAAGAAGGGCCACATAGAACCCGTCCATTGTCTGTGCTCGCTCCACTGAAACCTACCATGATAATCTCCCTTCTCTACGACAAAATTATCGATATCTAGCTCGGTTTCATTAATACTAATAATCACTTTGGTTCTTTGTTTTGCATAAGTTTCAAATCGTACAAAGAATGGTGAGCTACGTATAACGTTATCACGATCGTCCTGTACACATAGAATATCAACTGCAGACATTGTTCAATTTTTCTTTTTTTTTGAGCATAAAAATAGGTCTGGGTTGGGCAAAAAATAGCTACGTTACAAAGAATGACTTCGCACAACAGCTACTCGTTCTACAAACCTGCAACAGAACTCACAACCCAAAATCACTACATTTTCTTTGATAAGAAAACAAACAATCTTCAAACACATATTTTAGAGCAATGTTAAATTGCCTACCGTTGTGCCAAGGTAACAATCAAAATCGCTGTCAAATTGTTTATCATTGCCGGTACAAACCTATTTGTAGATTAAAGTTAAGAAATCTTTGTGTTGCTTTTTGGTTAGTAACTTTTTAATGGGTTAACACAAACCAATGCAAACAGTAAGCAAGAACCCGCATAACGACACGTTCTTCGAATTCGTGGTCGATGGCGTTGACCAAAGATACTACATACAGAGTGTACTGGGACAGGGCGGATTCGCCCTCACCTTTCATGTGAAACGAGACAAAGAAGATTTCGTTATCAAAAAAGTCTCTGGAATAAGGCAACGTATAATGCTAGTAGCAGAAGGCTACCAGGACGCAATGAATATCAACGATGCTAGTCTGGTGCCTGTGTTGCAACTCTTCCTACACGACAAAAACTTCGATTGCTCCTTATATTTGATAACCGAGTACTACCCGCAGGGCGACCTAAAAGCATTCCTACAAAAAACAACAAAACGACTAGCGGAAGATTTAATATGGTCTGTTTTAAAGCAGATGTGTACACGTTGCACAGCAAAAATTATATCCACAGAGACGTTTCAACAGACAACATAATGATCACGCGGATTGATACACGAGAACTAACAGTTGTACTAAATGATTTTGATCTAGTACGAGAGATAAATGAAACCGATCAGTACACAAAGGTTGGAAAAAGTCAATACATGGCACCTGAAATTGGACTAGGCGAGTTCGGAATCAGTGTTTATGGAGCCAAAGTCGATATTTGGTCACTAGGAGTAGTTCTTCTAGAGATGATGCTCGTTCCAGAGTTAACGCTTCGAGACATACAAAACAATGATAACGAGTTTCCACGTGCTCATCGTGACATCCTACGCAAAATGAAATATAGTGAAGAGTTGATTGATCTTGTGTTGTCTATGCTAATCAAGAACCCAGACAACAGAGTATCTGCAGCCGAAATCTGTGAAAAGTATGTACCTGACTACAGACGAGAAGAAAACCAAGACAGAGTATTTAGTAATATATTTGCAAATATCAACTCTCATCCACGCTCCGAGAGTGAATACGCAACACATATTATTACAAAGACACCTCTAGTTGGAACAAGCACAGTGTACGACAAACTTGTGTTTTCAACCAACGAGAATATCGTTTCCTATCAATACGTAGGTGAACTGGGACAAGGTCGCCATCTTGTGAGAAAGTACAAGCAAGAAAATGGTAGTTATGTTGCGATCAAGTTTATCCACATCACAAAGAATCAAACGAAACGACCCAAGGAAGAGTGCTTTCTAATCATGGACACAGTGGATGTACTACATCAAATGCCGCTCAATAGCATAGCAGAAACTCACAATGCCTACTATCATGAAGAAAACGAGTACAACCACGTTGTTTACCAAGTCATGAAGTGTTACGAACATGGATCTCTGCACAGTTATATGACTGGCACTCCATCACCTATTCCACAGCGACTACTACTCTGGATCATGTACCAACTGTGCACTGCGCTGTACATGTTCCATTCACACAGTCCTCCTCTCATTCATCGAGATTTGAAACCTGCAAATATTGTGATAACTGATATGGTGGGCAATCTACCAGTTGGAGTAGCTGTTACTGACTTTGACAGTGCTAGAATCCTGGAACACTCATATGCCTCAACTTTGGTTGGAACTGTTGGCTATATGAGTCCTGAAGTTGCTGCCAACTTTGATGAAAATAACAAAGACAAGAACAAGTTGACTTCAAGGTATGGTCGAAAGTGTGACATTTGGTCATTAGGAGTTGTTTTGATTGAGTTGATGCTGGGTGAGTTCCAACATCGCAAAACTCACGGGATTACAAAGGAATCTCAAATGAATAAGGTGATAGAGGACCCGTCAATTTTTGTAAAACCGAGTCAACCGGGTCCTTGGCGCGTTAGCCGTTACTCACCGTTAGAACCTGTATTGCCGAGCCCTGGCTGCCGTTTAAGAGCACCCATCTCCACAATACCGTTCAAAAAAAAGCGGAGAAGCATCGCACACGACCCTACCCTTAAGCACCAGTCACAAATCATCACAAGACCAACGCATCAGAAATAATGACACGAAACAATATTGACAAAACACTACAATTATCCGAGAACCTCGACCGAATCCAAAGTTTTTCAAACTGGTTAGCCGTTAAAGTCCTCGCAGCATCATCCACCGACCTCGAAAAGGAAGACACCATTGTCGCGGTTAGAATGAGAATAGTAGATAGTACCAATGACCCAGAAGAACTCATGATAAAAGCATCACAATACAAAGAACTGCAAGAAAACCAACTCAAGTGGACCCGATTCCTCAACACTAACGTACGAATCCTCGCTGACTACAAAAGACAAAAGACCACAAACGACGAACCAATTGTTATTGACGAAGAGGAAAGAAAAGATGGTATCGATTTCTCCAGCCTAGACGTAACAATGATTGAACCACGGGAAACAGTGGTACGCTATCTAGAAGGCATCCAAAAAGACAAAGAACACGTTGCCGAATTTTTAGACACAGACCCAACAAACATCACCACAATCAAAATACCAGTAGTCCCAGGAGACGATCACCATTACGTATTTGTAATTTGGACATGCACCAAAACTATGCAACAAGTTATGGCAGAAGCCAACCTCAAGAAACATGGTACGGTTGGGTACCGGGTAGACGATAGCGAGTATGACACAGCAGCGACACTCACCATAGGTGGCCTCACCAATGGAGATGAGATGCTCACACTAGACGCAATTAGACTTGCATTAGACAGGATAGCCGAAACACACAACGTTAAGTTCATACCAAAACGTGCATTTGCCTCCGCACTCATCACCGACTTGTCAGACAAAAGACGCTTCGATAACAGGAAATACAACCACGTTGATGCAGAAGGCCTTGAAATAGTCTGCATGATCAAGACAAATACCAGACGTGAACCAAAGAGCCACATTGAACTTACATGTGTGGGACTGCACCAAATCATGATAACAACAGACAACCTAGAGAAATTTAAAGAAGTCATTGAAAAACAAACAAATGCAGTAGTACTATACATTGAACCAGGTATAGGGGCCGAACAAGATCGATTCCATGTCGCATTGAACTGCTGGGAAGCAACTAAGAAGATTCTCAAGACCAATCCACAATTCCCTAATTGCCAAACCACATGGGTACTGTCACGCTACGTTACAAGAGAACACAGTTTGAGAAACATAATCAAAGCCAACAAATCTCAGAAGGTCTCCAACGAAGTACAAGCTACCGGTAAAGCTGTAACAGAACTAAGACAGGAATTCCACAAGATTGCTCGTCATTTCTCAACAACAATCACTACACTATCAAAAGATTTCCAACAAGGTATGAAAGAGATGGACAAGAAATTCTCGCAAAAGGCCGAAGCGCAACAAAACCAACTGATGGCACTTATGATGCACCAAATCAAAAGCATCAACGACAAGAAATTAGGACTACTACTCGCTATTCAAAACAACAACAGCGACATGAAGATGCTCAAGTTCTGCTGCAGAGGGGATGAAGACGCCAAACAAGAGATAGAAGAACTCAAGCAGATCACCGAGTCACTACAACAACAAGTCAAAGAACTTGAAGAAGAAGAGAACAGAATATTCACAGAACTTCAACAACAACAAACAGCAATCGGCAACACTAGCAGGATGGCACTAAACGACAAGAGAGGAACAAAGAGAAAAGCGAACAAAGAGATTCAAAGGAAGAACCAAGACGAAATGGACTTAACTTCAGAGGAGCAAGACTCCAACAATGAACAACAGTAGACTAGAAACAAACCAGCAGATCAAACTGCTGACGTTCAACATCAACGGACTACGCGACTATTCCAAGATTAACACACTAAATAGTTTAGTTGATGAACTACACCCAGACTTTTTATTGCTCAATGAAGTCAACACCTACGTTCCAATCCCCACAATCCACAACTATCGCCATACATACTCTCTGTCTCTCAAGCAAACAAATACCAATATCAAATCTCGTCCTAGCCAAGGTGTTCTAATCTTATCACGAAACACAATCCCTATTGAACACTCATCAGACTCACCAGAATACATGTATCATCCACTATTACGCAGTCGTTTTGCGTTTATCACAATCCGTACCAATAACAAGAAGAGAATTCATATAATATCAATCTACGCACCAGCACAGGAAGAGCTCCACCAAAACTTCTTCACAGCACTCTCCTCCGAAATTGCTAAACTTGCATTAACAGGTGACATCATTATAGCTGGTGACTGGAACGCAATCACTGAAACTGAAGAACATGAAGGTTTAACTATCCGCAGCACATCCATACCACTAGTTGAGCTTATAGCAGCAAACGGACTAAAAGACGCATGTCAAGAAAACCAAAAGACTGACTTTACATGCTTCACCAATCGACAAGATATCGAAACTAGATCTAGAATCGATAGAATCTACACGTCAACAAGGTTAACCACTACCAATACAAAAGTAATCCTAAATGATGAACTAGTAGTATCAGACCACAGACCAGTGTACACAGAGATTGAAGTACCTAACAATGACAAAATCGTCACCATACCAAGAAAAATAACTACAGGAAACTTTACGCTTGTCACAGCATCCAAAGAACAAGTGAAAAAGGCAGCCAAAGAAGCGAGTGTTGTATGGATAAATCAACTACCAAATCACATCAGGCAAACGTATGTAAAAGACACACCTCTTGAAAGACGTACCCAACACCTATCTGAAGCATTAACATACACAATCGAACTTTTAGCCAAAGACATACCAAACGCACTCGGCAAAAAATTAACTGGCGAAGGGAATAAACCAAACTGCAATAAACTAATAGGAGACCGATTAGGAAAGATACAATGGGCAAGAAGAGCCACACACGCAGCATATGCACTACTAGCCAATGAACCCAACTCTGAAGCACGCAAGAATACATTGAAAAGAAATCTACAACCACCACCAGATGTAACAATCGAAGCCACCAATAACTGGGACTTAGATGAACGGCAAACATATGTAGAAGCAATCAAAGAAATTGCAAAATTGCGAAAACAATGGTGGAAAGAGATTCGACTAGAAGAAACAATGTACCGTAAGGAACGAAGAGATACAATGATCAAAGAACTAGAGAACCAATTTGCCCAAAACTCGAAAATACTACGTAATGGAATCTTCAAAAAGAAAGCAGAAACACCAGACTTTGTTTACGACAAAAATAACGATCTTGCTGTAACAGAAGAAGAAGTGAACAAGGCAACGTTAGAATACTTCCAAAAACTCCATCAACCAAAACCTACCGACGCAAGCCAACTGAAAGAGAAATTCCTACCAAAAGTTACACATGAACTAGGCCACAATCGCGTCTACGACGAAGACATCTTCCAACCACTATCTGAAACTGAATTTGACGAACGACTACAAAAGACGAATGGCAACAGAACATGCGGGTTAGACGGTGTACAAGGCAAGACGTTGAAATACTTACCGAAAAGCACCAAAGAATTTGTTAGAATGATACTGTCAACAATGATAGAAAATGGAGAAGTACATGAATCACTACACCAAGCAGAAATCGTACTACTACACAAAAAGAATTCTAAACGCATACTGGCAAACTATCGAGGGATCAGCCTACTATCAGTACTATACAAAATCGTCACAGGAACAATATCAAAACGTATGGAATCTGGATTACGCCATAACAAAAGTCTATCAAAGATGCAGAACAGATGTGTAGAAGGCAACGAATGCGCAGGAGCAGTTAGCAGCGTAATCAATATTATGGCTCACGCAACACGCAACGATCGAGAATTAGCTATGGCTGGTACAGATATCGTGAAAGCCTTTGATCGAGTCCCAATAGAAATGTTAATCATAATACTAGTTTGGTTGGGATTTGGACCAAAAGTGTGCTCATTTATCGAACACACCTACAAGAACGCCAAAAACGTAGCCAGAACAAAGTACGGTATTACTGAGGTGTTTGAAATGCTGACAGGAATACGACAAGGAGACGCAGCATCACCAGCATTATTTAGATGGTGGTTTGAGCCACTATTGCAATACTTTGAAAGACACGGTTTGGGCTACAAATGGACAGCAGACAATCAAGTACACACATTCCCAGGTAGTGCCTGGATGGACGACCTACACATGATGGCAAATAACAAAGAAGAAATTGCAACCATGATGTCACTCACACTCCAGTTCCTACAAGCCAGCGCAATGGAAATTGAACCTTCAAAATGTTACTACATGTCAACCAAAGATGAAGAAGACTTAATAGTAACAGTCGACGGCAGACAAACAACTATCCCAAACACAAACAAGACACCAGTACGACTACTTGGGTTCCACCTACAATGGGACCTAAACTTCGAACGGACTAAAAGTGTTATGCTGGGAGCAATACACACAAAATGTGAAAAACTCCGCAACAGTGTATGCAATCTACCACAAACGATTCGACTAATCAACACCGACGTCATACCTATTGTACGCTTTTATATACCACTACTCGGCACTCATGACAACCACAAAAAACTAATAGCCGCAATCAACAAACCTATCATGCAACTAGTGAACTACAAGGGCAACTTCCACCAATACATACCGCACGAAATATTCTTTGACAAGAAAAAAGGACTTGGTCTCATGTCTGTCCTAGACTTATGGAGATCAGAAAAATTCAATATACTCCTAAACAACCTCAACTCACCCAACTACTACTGCCGACTCTTGACACTATTATCATGTAACGATATGGAAAAACTATTAAGCCATAGATTAACAAGTCGTGAACTATCAATCTTCCCACAATCAACCTCCACACCCCACTTTCCAGCATACCTGAAAGCAGCGCACTATGCGGCATCCAATCTTAACCTCCATATTTTCCGATCACACGCACTTAACATCAGCAATGCAACCTTTGGGAGACTCATGGGAAAAAGTCCATCTAAAGCATCAGACCCCATCTACAAAAGATTGAAAGACACCCCAATGTACTACCTATCCCCACTTTGGACAAATGAACCACTACCACCTATCGAACACATTATAATCTTTGGAAGCCGATCAACCCACGCAATCACTATGGACACAATACTCTATGATTACGACATGTTCTGCCAATACTCAAAAGACTGCCCAATAATAATTTACAACAACATCAAACGCAAACTCATCAACATCATACAAGACATGGTCGGCAACGTACATTACCTAAGCGAACACGGGAAACAGGTTCAAGTACAAACAACAGATATGCTAGACCGAAGCACATGGAATCTAAATACGATAGCCACGGATGGCTCCCTCCTCAATACAACTGAAGGCCTGAAAGCAGCGTGGGCTATTACCAATGGAAGAGAAAAAATCGCCAGCAAATCGACAGGAATACCCTCTATTCTCAAAAGCGAATTAGAAGCTATCCTAGCAGCAACATACAAGATCAACACACCACGTACAGTTGTACCAACAGACTCGGAACTATCTATCAATATCATTAAACGAGCCAACCAACTCCATCCCAATAGTCATATGTGGAGAAAAATTCCACATAGATCAGTAGTACGCGAAATAGTCCTCAACACGAATCGAATCCCAATTACCCTACGACATGTCAAAGCCCACACCAACAACACTGATGCATGGTCAAACTTAAATCGCATTGCCGACAACTATGCCAAAGCTGCCGCAACCAACAACCACGCACCTGTGCTACTAGGAACACGATGGCAACACACAGACTCTAACTACGTAACAGACTACCATAACCAACTCATAGAATCCAACCCACGCAAATTGTGTGTGAACATATCCAGGAACATGGAGAACGATACCTTCACCAGTGCAAGAAAATATTTTTGGTACACCAACAACTACATCAGAGACACCATATACAACAACAACAACATCAAGGACCCTGAACGAAATCGCCCGTTTGTTATTAAATCACGATCAGGCAAACTACCAACTAACCTAACTACCATGCGCACGGATCTACCACTGACCTATACCAGATGCAGATGTGGCCACTTCACAGAAACGCAAGTACACGCACTCGAGTATTGTACAAGAAACAGAAGACAAATTGGACAGAAATACCAATCACTTACACAGACACTAGCCTCCACGTGTAGAATCAAAAACGAACACGCAAGCAGATTAATCACCAAATGGAAATTTGACCGTATGTTCAGGAAAACAATTGCGCACTCCTTACTTCCACCTGCTTTAGCCGTCTACTTAACACCAGAATAGAAAAATCAAAAGGTCGAAAAAACGCCATAAACAAACTCACAACAACCATTGTAGAAAGAAACAAATCAATATGGGAGTACAGACTCTCACAAGTGCCTCACAAAATTTCATGAAGCTGTATCCAGAGAATATGGTACGGTGGCGGTAACCCGCAAATGCCCATCCACTCTGTGTACTCAACTTTGTTAGAACACCTAATAAAGAACGAATTTGAATAAAAAAAAAAAAAGGTGATAGAGGACCTGCAGACCAAGTTGAGAAATCGTAGAATGTACTCGGAGCGAGTGATCCAACAAGTATTACACATGATAGAATACTATCCAGTCAATAGAAAAACTGCCAAAGAGCTACTTGATTGGTGTTTAGAGCTGCCCGAGCTTAAGCTATTTGTTCCACCACCAGTGGAGCAAAAGGGTGCACTGCAATGTCTGTATAATGAAACAAAACGAAGCAAAATAATGCATCAAAAAATCATCGCATTAGAGGAACAGAACCATGCTGAGGGTATTGACCCAATGAACTCAATGCAATCTTGGCTTCCGACCTTAAGCGTTGGTGTAGCTATTGGTGCTATTTTAGCTTTTGTGTATATGCGTATATAAAACTGTTATTTAATAATGATACGATGTTGGCTAGAACCACCTCCCTTGCTACGGATCAGTCTTCTATTCAATAGCTAAACAAAAAGAAGAGCTGTTGTTACGACAGTGACTCCACTCGTGATGTGGGACAAATCAATAGGTATTTGAACGTTATCCTGCCGTTACAAACAAACATTTCACCATACATGTTTGTCCAATAACGATAGCAGGTACTGGCCTCATCAGAAACGAAGAGTTCGAAAAGTTGTTGGTTTTTGGAAATAAGTAAGTTTTAATACCTCGCAACAAATCTGAGTCACGAACCAACTTTAATTTTACTTTTTATTTCATCTCGCGCTCTTTCATGGTCCTTAAACAGTGGTTTTCGTAATCCAAGGTGTCATATGTCAACCACTTCGCTTTCCATACATAGGATCGTGTCAAGAAATCCGTTTGTCCTAATATAAAAACATAGCTAGTGACCCAAGCTCTCCAACTCAAATTTTTCAAAAACGAAAGATGCACAAGGAGGGGTATCGAGTGGCAGTAGTAGGAATGTCAGGTGTTGGCAAGTCGAGTCTAGTAAATTACATAGTTCGTTCGGACAGTGAAACTGGCACAGAT
>JAESGV010001028.1_pt1 | contig 11985 bp, 11 predicted proteins | sample 9269781 | NCBI WGS metagenome assembly JAESGV01 (sample SAMN15741586, study PRJNA653496) | algae metagenome | isolation source: Tildeniella torsiva UHER 1998/13D and co-occurring heterotrophs from... | place: Slovakia: Slovak Paradise National Park, Hrabusice, Kosice Region | collected 2000-01-01 | reverse complement strand
GCACTACCGCTGGACACTCTGATCAAGCCAAATACTTTTACGAAGCTTTGGTCGCACAAAATTTGACACCAGATATTGAAACTTTCGCAATGGTATTAGGCACTTGCTTGTTCGATAACAACGCATTAAGAGCTGCCTCATTTTTGAAAGATATGAGCACAAATAATGTTCTACCAACAAAACCATTCTTCGAAACAGTAACCACTATTTTCAAGAACTCCGGACATAAATCACAAGCAGCCGTCTTTGAGTCATTAGCAAAACAATCAAAAGTTACACAAGAAGAGTTCGACGCTGCATTAAGCAAGCTCGGTGAATTAGCCAAGGGTGAAAAGTAGATGGGAATACACAGCGTACACGAAGAGTAACCGTTACAGGGAATAAAACCTTTTGGTCAACTTTTGTTTCTAAATGTTTGAACGCATTGTGTCCAACGTACTGGTGCGTGTTCTAGGAGATTATATACAAGATATCGATGCAGAGTCTTTAAACATTGTATGACAGTTGAATGTACGCTTTAACATATGTAGGGAGTTTGGCAAGGAAGCGTTGATCTAAATAATTTGAAACTAAAACCGACAGCGCTCGATTATTTTGACTTTTTACCAGTATCGGTTGTACACGGACATGTGGGAAATATTCATGCTCAAATACCATGGAGCAGGTACACGCTTTTACACGCTACCAAATAATAGTTTAGGAACTAGTCCTGTCGTAGCGCAAGTATCCGATTTATTTATTGTCGTACAACCGAAAAAATGCATTCAACTCGATAAAACAGACAAACTGGTGATCAAAAAACAAAAATTGGAAGCATATGAGAATTCAAAACAAGTATTTATCAATACTCACGTGTTAACAACTAGATAAAAGCAACAATGGAAGAAGAGGAGAAAAAAGGAAATGGATTTATAGCACGACTCACAGAAACAATAATCAACAATTTGCAAGTGAAGATTAACAATGTTCACGTTCGGTACGAAGGTATGTCCAAATGCACTCGGCTAATAGTTAAGATACGTCCGATCCCTTAAATCCTATTATACTTGGTATCTCCATGAAAGCGCTGAGTGCAGAATCGACGAATGATAACTGGACTAGTGCGTTTATTAAGACTGTAGATAGTGTTTTACACAAATTGTTAATATTGCAAGAGTTTTGTGTCTACATGACGAGTAGACCTGTATTATATTGTAGAATGAAACATGATGAATTTGTTCAGGACATCAAAACCTATCAGGTATGATACACGTTCCAAACTAATAATCTAGATTGATCATCACATCTTTATGCCAATAACGGGGCAATTGCGTGCCAAGTTACGACCAAGTAACTCGGTATTAACTGTTCCACAAGTATCAGCTGATTTTGTTATTAATAATCTAAGTATATCTTTGGAAGACATACAATACCGAAACATTTTCACTATACTAGACTATTTGACAAACTTTTCAAAATATGATCAGTATCGGAAATTATTACCAACGAATGGATTTGACACTAGTGATGATAGAAAACTGTGGTGGAAATTTATCATACAAACAGTTACGAAACAAATGGAACATCACTATTTTACGTGGGACCAAGTATCATCTAGAAAAGTAAAACGGAAAGAGTACATATCACTGTACAAACGTTCTAAAAAGTTACCGTGGTTGGATCCACTGGATGAATTCGATGCGGAAAGAATGGAAAAACTAGAATTGGAAATGGACATTGAGACAGTTGTTTTTTACCGAGAGTTGGCGTATGCAGAGTTAGAAGTTGAAAAAGAAAAACATAACAAGCAGACGCAAACTGGAGGATGGTATGGATGGTTGACAGGTGGTAATAATGAAAAATTAGAACTTGAAGATGAGGAGAGGCAACAATTATACGCACAAATAGGATATACCGCACAAAAGACCGCTCACCATGTCGAAAAATCATCTACTAGTGTTAAATTTCACGTCAATTTGGTGTTACAAGGAGGCCACTTGTTACTGTACAACAAGAGTCGCAAAATTATACGCGGACAGGTATGTACATACTTATTCATCCTAACAAATAGTACACCGAGTTGATGGTTGATCTTAATATCAAAGAGAATACATCTATGGCTATGGACGTCAAATTGAAAGATTTTAGTATCCATGACGTGTTTAGCACTAGTACCATGTACAATAGTATCTTGATGACTGATAGAGTTGATGAGAATGATTATTTATTACGTGTAGGCGTAGAAACAAAACCCGAGAATGGATTGGCTGATCTATGTGTTTCGGCACAACTAGCTCGTATTGATATTATTATTAATGTGCCACTGTTGCAACAGGTTTTATCATTTTTCACTGTGCAGCAGGTGAAGACTACGAGTACACAGAAACAACCACAACGTGTACAGCATCCTACTGAACCTACACGATTACAATTAGAGTTGATGATTATGGCTCCGAGGTTTATAGTACCACTAGATGTAACTAGTATCGATTCACCACGGCTGCTAGTAGATTTGGGTAAACTAGTAGTGCAGTCAGACCCGCAGAATAATATCTATCGATTACAACTATCTGGTGTCGGTGTAGATATGCATAGTCCTATACTAGATAAAGTAGATATTAATGTAGATATAGAACAAGCAGCTGACCAATTGTACATTATTACAGGAAATATACCGTTAGTTAGTGTCAACATCAAACCACAGCAGATACAATACATTATCAAAGTATTGAACAACGTGTTAGAGTTAGTAGATGGACCACCAGATAAACCTATTCGTTACAAAGGGTTTCTAACGATGACTAGAGGAGAGCGTATAAGAGGTACGTCGTTTATAAATAGTACTAACAATAGATATCGAAACTTATTGGTGTGAACTATGCGAATCGAATTTGTACTTGTATGAGAACCAATTTAATCGTAGAAGACCTTTAGCGAGTATTAACATTGCTAAAAGTGGTGTAGTTATTTTTGATAAACATGGAGACTACGGAGCACGAGTAGACAAGTTTCATTTTGTAAGTTTTTATCGTATTACTAACTCGTGTAGGACCTAGGAGATAACGAGTTTGCGGTAGTACTCCAGCCACATAGTTTTGTATTCACCAGCACAGACAGTAACGATTGGTGTAATGCTTTACACGACAGTATCATATCTTATGGCGATCATACTATAGTACCAATGACTACCGTCGTCGATACCAACCACACCACTCATACCAAGTTACGTGCCGACTTGGTACTGGAGCAACTAGCAGTTCACTTGTATGAAGATCAAGCACTAGCAGATGTTACGCTAACACGTCTACGTGCTACTGCTAATATGTGTCCGTGTGATACTCGCGTAAATTTATCGCTACGTAGTCTCATAGTTAGCGATACTAGCAATGGAAGACCGAAACGCATTTTGTATAACCAATCGGAGCAATCAAATCTTTTAGACATTAGTTTAGTACAAAAGCAAGACGACACCACTGTACAATTACAGTTTCACGAACTACAAGTGTATTATGAACCTATTTTTTTGAGAACAGTACTGGCTTTGAGTAACAAGTTACAAAACACGCTACAAGAGATGAACTATCGTACCAAGTACTACTCTGTTGTACAACCTGTCGTCACTGACTCTGTATCTACAAAGAACATACTATTACGACTGAAACAACTTGATGTGTACTTGATGGAGAACACAAGTGTATTTGCACAACTTTCCATGTGTGGGACGCAAGTACAAGCACGTATTGGTTCAGACACACTGATAGAGGGTAAAATAGATGACCTGAAAGTCGAGCACTGCGAACAAGATGCACTACATCGTGAGATACTAGGACTAGTCGACGCTCGTTCGTTGATTTCATTTTCATATTATACGAGTCTAACAGAGAAGAAGCTCAAGTTACAAATGGAGTCAATCAAGATAGTTTACTTAGCACGAACGATTGCACAATTTAATCTCTATTTTGCAAACAATAGTTTGAGTGAACCTACTGCTGCTACTGAAGCAGTAGCAACGCCACCTGTTACACCACCAACCACAGATACATCACCTTCGTTACAGTTGGACGTTACACTAGTTAATGCTATTATTATCGTTCCTGATCACTATCAATCACCTGACAAGTGGATACTAACCATGAACAAATTACAAGTATCCAATGATCCAAATCTATCGGTAAAGATTACTGATATGAATCTATCGTCTATGCAGTCTAGTAGTGTATCAAGTTTAGTGGATACAAATATTAGTGTAGACATCACGTATGGTACTAGTCCTGCAACACTAGTCAACGTTATGGTGAAGCCAAAACAACAAGTTACACTTTCACATTTGCAGTATCAACAAATTTTTGAAATATTGTACAAGAACTTGTGGAGTGTGAAAAAACCACCGGCACCATATGTAGATCGTACTGCGCTAGTAGGATTTGGTACCAAGGTAGTGATTAATATACCACATGCAAACGCGACGCTGTTACGCAGTGATAAAACACCACTTGCAAGATTGGATATTCATGGCTTGATAATCACATACCAAGCGCATCAAAACTGTAAGGGTTTTTGGAATTCATTAACAGTTTAGGGTTACGAAGTGATGTTATTGTTACTGTGCGTACTGTTGATGCTCACGACTTGAGAAAAGAGTCTAAAAGTTTATTTAAAAATTTTATCAAAATGGAAGAACAAATAGGTTCACCATCACTTGCTAGAAATGATCGTATTATCGATGATTTTGTACAAGTGTACGTAGAACTCACTACTGACATCCACGTACGAGTGCTCATGGGTAACCCTAGAATTGTGTTCGAACCCGATGTTGTACTAGAAATCTTTCGGTACTTTAGAACTCGATACAAGGATACAAGTACACCTGAACGTATAGTATCACCACGATCCTTGGAAGAGTTTGGTGATGTCACGTTTAGCAACAATACATGGTTAGGAAATAACTTGTGCTTGTCGCATACTAGAAAAATGTATGTTAGTGGAGATGTAATTATTGATGGGTCAGGACATAATATTGAATTATTTGCAAGAGATCAAACACCATTAATATACATTGCGTAAGTTGTTACATGTATGATCTAACGTAATAGCGACAACTCAACGCTACAGTTGAGAAACCTTACGCTGCGTTATGATCAGGGTTTAGATCAGTACATATCGTATGGCAAGAATAGTAGATTTGTAGCGTTATCTACAGAAGCAGTGTTCCATGAGAAACTTGTCACTATTGAGCCAGTGAAGCCTGTTGTTGTTCCTGCACCTGCCACACCACCAGTGAGTTATACACTATCTATACAGTGTGACATCGGTAGACCAAACATTATATTCCCTGCTGATTCACACGATATCAATAGCAGACTACTAGTCATATCACTGGGACTCGATTTAACTTATTTGTATCGATTCGATGGTTACATCACTACTCGATATCATATCCACAAACTCAAGGCATTTGTAGAACAACCTACACCTGTTCATATCAAAGTTGCACCTATACTCGAACCTGTAGACTTTGTACTCGAAATGGAGCACTTGAAAGAAGGATCTAATACGAGACTATCAATTCAAGGTGATATCAAGGTACGTCTAGCGTATGGTGATATTACAATGATCAATGCCATCATACGATCGTTTAGCACACCACCTAGTACCGAGAAAGAAATAGAGTTAGCGTTACAGTCGTCGGGCAGTGAAGGGTTCGACGATGATGATATAGAAGATGAATTTACACCAGACACTGATAGTTTTGTTGATGTTAGTAGTTCCAGTAATACTAATCGTCGAGCAAGTATAAGTAAAGAAACAAAACAAGTCAATTGGGACAGAAGTGGACAATTTGATTTGGGTAACGAGTACGATGACGATCAAGTCAAAACAGAAATAGAGATTCCGGAAGCAGGTCCAACACTTCCCACAAAGTACGAATTAGATACTTCGATCAAACAGAAATTTGTATTTTTGTTCGTGAACGATTCACATGGATACGATCAACCGTTACAAAAAGTAGTAATCAAGGATTTTCATCTACTAGATTGTGTATGGAAGAACCACGAATGGAATGTGAAATCGATTATCACTGCAAGTGCAAGTTACTACAATATGAAAGTTGCCGATTGGGAACCTATTTTGGAACAATTTGGAGTGCAAATTGATTACGAACGAAAACGAATGAAACATGAGTTTATGGATAAATGGCTAATTGGTAACATTGAAGATCAGTACTTGCAAGATTATAAGCTGGGAAAGTATGAAGTGATGAACTTGAACATATCGTTACCAATGATACAATCAGTCGTGCTTACAAATCGTATTATCAGTGGTAAACAACCACAAAGTGTCTCGGCACAGTTCCACCCATACACTTTAAGAAACCATTGTGGATATGATGTCGAGTTAACACTACACGCAAACATGGACGATGTCATCAACACGATGGTGGAAGGTCATCTACCAATAGATGATATTAGACAAGTTGTACCTTGTGACACAGAATATGGATTTGACGCACCAGAAAGAGCGATACAAACTCTTACTCACTCATCGTTGTTGACAAGTATGAAACGCACATGGGAGAAAACTTTTCCTGTAACAGTTTCAATTCCTCATATGAACACTAGAAAGTTGATCGACGCACAGAAAACTGGTCGCATTGTCATTCAGAAAGGTGACAAAATAGGTATCATTGAAGTGGAGTTACTGGATGGAAGACGATACATTACGATTCGTAGTTGTATTAAAGTTGTCAACAAATCGACAGTAACGTGGCAACTAGCAGCAGTTGTTGGTAAAACCATGATAGAGTTTGCCACTCTTCAACCGGGAGAATCATGTGGTGTACCGATTGTAAATGTACAAAACGGAACGCTTGTAGCAAGACCAGAGGGAGCAAACCACAAGTACGTAAAATTTTTTATGCATTAACATACAATAGGTGGAGTCAAGCAGAGAATGGCTTTTCATTTTCAGAATTATTAAATACACCCAACGTATCACGTATTATGACCTGTGAGGCTTCCACACAAGGCAAAAAGGCATTTTACATTGTCATGAGACTGTCATACGAGGACCATTTCGAAACACATCACTCGGTATGCGATGTTATTCACACTACTAACAAAATAGGCTGTCATAGAGATTCGTCCACCTCTATCTATTATCAATTTATTAGGAACAAGTATATCGTACGAGTTATTTTCTACAGAGAAACTTCAATCGGGAGATTTAAAGCGCGGTCAGAAGATATACATTTATACAACAGATTTAACATCGAATATCTACATCAAGTGCAAGCCTAAACAGTAAGTCGAAATGGTGTTAACAACATACTCAACAAATAGTTTTGAATGGAGTGGACAAGCGTTAATACACACCAACACAGAGGCAAACGCGACAAGCTCCTTACAAATTTTCGACATTGACAATCGCGACTTGAACATATCGTTTGACTATGCCGATGAATCAGCTTATCGAGAGGTGTCAATATACTGTCCTATTTGGATTCTCAACAAAACAGGAGAACGATTACTGGTAGCCGATAGTAGCGGTGTAGAAACAGCAGGACAGTATGACATGGAGGTACAATTTCATTTCACAATATTAACAAATCTAGTTGGATGAAGATCAAGTAGAACCTCTAATGTGCACATCCAATCGCATTATGGTCAAAATCAATGAAAGCGACTACAGTTACCCATTCTCACTCGATCAAGTCGGAGTATCAGGTGATTTATCACTAGTTGATTTGGAGAGTCGATACAGTATCGCTTTTTATAATGGTTTTGGAAGCGGAAAATTCAAAAGAACAAAGATGGTATCTTTCACACCAAGATATATCATCACAAATCGTACTGCTCATGCAATAGGTATCAAACAAGAAGGATCCAAATATGTAACGGTTATTCCTGCGCATCAACAGATTAATTATTATTGGAGACAAACACAAGTAGAAGATCCACGTATTTTTGTTACGATGAAAGAGGGTGAAGAAATGGAATGGTCAGCAAGTGCATTTGCATTGAATGTACTTGGTGAGAGTGATATCAAACTTGTACATCATTTTGCTCGTCTGAGAGGAATACCGATCACTCGAATCTTGAAGATGACAATCAAGGAGAGTATGGGAACTATATTTGTATCCATCGAGTTCCCATCGAAACCACCATACTTGATCGATAACCAATTAGATGAAGATATCATTGTTTCTCAAGTCGATCATGACAAACGATGGATTATGGAGAAGAATGCAAAAACGGCCTATGGATGGGATGACTACAATGGAAATCAATTGCTAAATCTGCGATTAACAACATGTCCGAACATGCCTCACGCTACTATCGATATCAACAAAGTTAACTATCATGACAAGTTGATTTCACTTGACGATGGTCGCACCATTAGCGTAAAAGTTATTGCACGTGGACCAACCCGTATCATGCGTGTGTCGAACTATATGCCGAGTAACAGTAGCATGATGTTACAATCTCCAACAGCTCGAAGCCAAATCCAACTTGTTATTATCGGTGATGAAGGATTAACTCAAGATGATGTCAATCTAGTAGAAGAGTTCAACTTTTTCTGTCGAACGAATCTACATGGTATCGGATTATCAGTCATTGGTAACAATTGCGAACTCTGTTATGTTTACATGGCATCACCAAGTTTTCATTATGAAACTACTGATAGGCATCAGTTTATAGAGTGTCAAGTGACCAAATTGCAAATTGATAATCAAACATATAACGCGACATTCCCAGTCATATTCACAAACAAGTAAGTTTTTATTGCGGAAAATTAATAGTTAGAAATGAATTAGAAAATAGACCATTTTTGCATGTGAGTGTTTGTAGAGCGTTACATGACGATCAAAAGATGGACTTGTTCCCATACTTTTCCATCAATATGCAAGAAGCTCAATTGATGATCGACTACACTTTCATAGAAGATTTTGGCGAGTTTATCACCAACTTGATGGAGACCAATAATGATAGCGAAGAAGATATGATCAAAGTATGACCACATAGTCTATTTCTAACTTAATAGATCATAGAACCAAAATACGAGGAAGATTTGAGAAAATACTATTTTGAAAATCTAGAACTTCACCCAATCAAAATTCACTTGACGTTCCGTTTCAATTTACCAAGTACCGACCAATCCAAACTACAAACACCCGTATATCAATTGTTAAAAATGATTGGTTTTGCATTTGTTAATATTGACGATGCACCCATACGACTCAACGCGTTACTTGTAGAACATAGTTTTGTGAGTAAAAGTGATATTTGGGATCGTGTAAGAAAACATTACACAAAATACGCAACAAGAGAATTGTACAAAATTGTTGGTTCATTAGAAATTATGGGGAACCCAGTAGGACTATTCAATGATATCACTACCGGAGTGAAAGATTTCTTTTACGAGCCGGCAACTGCAATTACAAGAAATCCAGAAGAATTTAGTGCAGGATTGGCCAAAGGTTCTCGATCACTCATTTCCAAATCGTTACATGGTACCTTTAACACATTATCCACATTTAGTGGAAATATTGCAAAAGGTATTACATTTTTAACATTTTTGGATGATGATGAACATATTTTCTTGAATGGATATGAACCATCTACTGTAAAAGAAGGATTCAAACAAGGTGGAGAGGCAGTGTTCACCGGTTTAATGGAAGGTGTAACTGACATTTTTACAAAACCTGTTCGTGGAGCAACACGTGAAGGTATACTAGGATTAATCAAAGGTATAGGTATGGGTATCATTAGTATACCTACAAAACCAATTGCCGGATTGTTCGTCGGTATTACAAAAATTACCGCAAGTATTTCCAACGCGCAAAACACTACACGTGGTCGTATTCGACATCCAAGAATGTTCCGTGATGATGGTACGATTATACCATACAATGAAGCACAATCATTCAGTCATGACTTGTTAACTACTGCAAATCAAGGAAGATATGCCGACACAGACACTGCTGTGTTTTACATGTTAAATTTGGAACGTACACATTGTTACATGTTGACTAATCGTGCATTGATGAAAATTAAAATGAATACGAGAGCAGTAGAGTGGCGTTTTGAGTTGCATCAAATTGAAAGTATTGGTAGAAGTAGAAAGACTGGTAGTATACATGTAAATTGTGTTTACAAGGATATCTTTGGTAGAGATAGAAGGTTGAAGAAGAAACTGAGAAATACTGATATTAATATTGTGAACAAGTTCGCCAAGTTCTTGCAGGAACGTGTTTCGACGTTGAAATTGCAGATGAGATCGGGAACAAACGTAAAGAGATCAACAAGCATGCAACAACTAGCAGAATTACAGGCCCAGCAGTTGTAAAGATATCAGGAAATATTTTTGCCGTTGAATTAACTAACAGTACCTGACTCCTTTGAAATTTGGCAGTTATTTACAAGGATCTGCAAGTTTGATCTAATTATGTCATCAGACAAGAATATTGTTTGAAAGAACTAAAACACATGAAGGTTGCGCTTATCCTCTTGTTTTGCTTCATTTACAGCATCCATGCTGTTCTACATCAAGATACAAATGTCATCATGTCTAAAAGATATGAGAATCTTCCATGGCCTCTACTAAACCCACATTCGTTGGAGTTCCTCACCACTCATGCTCTTCACTGCTATTACGCAAACGAGATGACCTTAGAAAAGGCTAAAAGAGCACCTTTAAATTTCATGGATCGCCTCCATACCATGCACTGCTTGGAGGAATTGATTGAAGTTCACGACTACTTACGCGCTCATCCCAACTTCCATGTGGATAAATCTATGTGCCCACAGATAACAGGTCAAGGAAAAAATTGGATGCACCATTTGGGATCTCATCATATCGACTACTACAGTGACAAGTACAACAGAATTTCACTACGTGAGTACCTTCAAAAGGATCCCATGTTCAGCGTCGTCTACAAGAACTTGTCGACTTCAGACCCTCTGTACGTTGAGTACTCTCATGACAGTGGCACAGAAAATCAAACCAGCACTATAATTAAGAGCTTTAATCAACAGTACATCAGCGCTCAAGATACCGAAATGAGAATGATTGCCGGATTCAATTATGGTTTAATTCTTATGAAGCAACTTGCCAAGCTGGACCTCACTCCTGAGGAAGCATTGTACATCAAGGAACAAAACAAATCAGACTCAGAAAAGGCATGGTCCTCTGCATCGTTCTATTGTACATTCTTTGAGGATTCCATGACAGTCATCCAAAAGATGGCGCACCAAGTACGTCAAGTTATTCCTAATTAAATTGTATATATTTTGTCGAGATGTGTTGTTAATGAAATCTTCAGTATATCTATAATTTACAGATGGACCGTTTATTTAGTTGTTGGACTATTTGTGGCGAAACGGTTTTGTGTTGCTCGTAACACTTGCTCTCTATCTGCAGTACCAGGGCTGTCTGGCTTCTTTGAAAATACTGATTTGATACTTCCAGTTCGATTCAATTTCTTTCCACTACCAGAGAATGGCGTAAAGCTTTTGGTAGGAGAATCCGTTGCAGGCGAGTTTGGAGTATTTGACTGTTGATTTGGTGTCGTTGGAGATTGCGGTGAAGTTGGAGTTAATAGGAAAGGCATTTTTGCTCCCAACCATGCCATTCTGTTGATCCACTTTGGGAAACGATCTGCTTTATCTTCTTTGAATACCAATAAACATAAAGCTAAAAATATTTACAAAGTGTAAAAATGGAACATACCTCGAGCGAAATGATTGCAATTGTTTTTTGTTAAACTGTACTGATTACCAGAGAATCCTTCTTTTCCAAGCTCGTTGGCGAGATAAGAAATTTGTTCTGATGTCATCTTGGTTTCTCCCAATTCGATGCTTTCGCGAAAAACAGCACCATTGACTTTCTTTGGCTCGTGATGTCCAATGCCTTCTTGACCATATGTATGTTCTACACCATGAACCTCCACGCCAGAATGGTACATACCAAGTCCAATCGCTCGTAGGGTGTTATTGTTCTGGTTCA
>JAESGV010001027.1_pt1 | contig 11994 bp, 12 predicted proteins | sample 9269781 | NCBI WGS metagenome assembly JAESGV01 (sample SAMN15741586, study PRJNA653496) | algae metagenome | isolation source: Tildeniella torsiva UHER 1998/13D and co-occurring heterotrophs from... | place: Slovakia: Slovak Paradise National Park, Hrabusice, Kosice Region | collected 2000-01-01 | reverse complement strand
GTTTCCCGTATTCGCAAAGCTGATGACACTCCAGTCAATATCAAACAACAATCAGAAGTTGAATCACTTGTTGATCCAGCCAAGTCAGAACTCATCTTTGAAGATGAACCAGTTGCAACCAATGCACCACACAAGATTAAGATTGTTTTGAACGACAATAAGGGTAGACAAGTAGACTTTGGTGGTCAAGAGTTTGACATCAACTTGTTACATAACAATACTCGTTTACATCGTGATCACTACAAAGTCACTGTTGTTGATAACTTTGATGGTACATACGATTTGACATATGCACTAGAGCACTTGCTAGACAAGGGCAAGTATGAACTATCCATTTGCATCGCTGCTCTTGACGCAAGTCAACGCAAACACATCCAAGGCTCACCTGTTCCATTGAACGTTGTTAATGGACCAGTACCAAAGTTGTGTCAATTAACACCAATGCAAGAGAGTAGTGTCAGATATGGCAAAGAGTTACGCTACACTGTACAACTACAAGATCGTAATGGTTTACCAGTAGACATTGATCAAGATGGTCGTGCTGGAAATCCATCATTCCAACTATTCGCCAATCGTTATGATAGTTTCGATCCATACCGTCAAGAGTTAAAATTAGAAACTCAACGCATAGCTCTCGATCGTGAACATGGTTCTGGTGAACACTTGAGTGGTACTTATGAGCTCAGTTTTATTCCAGATAAACCAGGCATGTACGTTATCGACGTATTAGGTCGTGACCATGTCACTGGTGGTCATGAACATTTGATTGGCTCTCCACATTTAATCACTGTACATCCACTAGCCTTTGGACCATTGTGTCGTGCAAGAGGACCAGCTCTTTCAAAACGTCAACTACGTGGCTCACACAAGTATTTTACTATCTATGCCATGGATCGTGATGGCAACCACGTTCGTACAGGTGGTGACAAGTTCACTGCTGTTCTCAAGAACAAGGAAACAAATGAAACTATTACTGGAGCAGTAAGATCACCAATTGACTACAATAACGGTACATACCGTGTTGATTTGGAGCTCGACATAATTAACAAGTTAACTGTAGGCGAGTATGATTTCCATGTTGACTACATTGGTCAAACAAAGATGCCAATCTTTGGTTCTCCATTCACAGTGTTTATGCACAGTGATGACAAGTTCTGCCCAGATCAAAGTAGCTTGGATTTGGACGTAGGAAACATGTATGAAGGACTTACTCACTTCTTCAGAATCAAATGTAAGAATGAAAAAGGACAACCCATCGACGTTGACCACAAGAAGACCGAATTGATTGTCAAGGTTACACCACCACAAGGAGACGCAACAACATACAAATCAACTCAAATTAGTGAGTTTGATGCTGCAAAGGGAGAGTTGGTACTCAAGTGGCGTCCACCAGTACACGGTAAATATGTTCTACAAATTCAAATGGAAGATCAAAGAAGAGGAGTTGTCAATGTTGCCAACTGTCCATTTACTTTCAACGTTAAGGCTGCCGTAGAAGCACCCAGTAACACTTTCACAAGAGTTGAATTTTCAAAGAATGAACGTGGATCTGAACGAACATTGTATGTTATGACAAGAAACCACATGAACAAACCAATTGGAAAAGGTGGTGACCATGTGGTTGTCATCGTTAGACACGTCAACTCTGGAGATGAAATGCATACCAGAGTCAAAGATTTGAGAAATGGCTCATATCAATGCAACTTTAACCTCGTTTTTGGTGGAGAATACCAAGTATTAGTAGTAATTAACGATCAACCACCACTTGCACGACAATGTGTATTTTAATAAACGTTCCACGTATTTTTGTAACTGTCGATAACTTTTTGAAAAAAGCATCAAACACCATGTTTTTGACCAACGTCGTGAAATGGACGGAGAACGTTTTGGAGTCTGTGGATCAGAAAGTAGCGTCAGTAACGAAGACTGACGACGTAAAAGAAGAAACGAGAGAACCACGACGACCAGTATCACGATCATCAACACCTATTCCTGTCGATAAAGACGAAATCATTATTACAGAAAAGGATTTAGAGTTTATTCCACCTAAAAAAAATGAATTAAAGGGAGAGGAGCTGACAGAAAAAAAACTGCAAGACGCGCTTGACTATACTCGAAAATATTTTGATGAAAAAGATGTGGTGACTATGACCATGAACGAACCCGTCACGGAATCGGAAAAGAAATTACTAACTGATGATTCAACGAGTGAACTAAACGAATCGTACGAAACGTTACAACTATTAACAATTAGTGTCGAAGAAGCTTCCGCAGTCGATACTAGAAAACTTGCTGATGAAAACAAATATTTAAAACACAACTTGACACACCTGCACGATGAAGTTAAAGAGTTGAATCGTATTAACGATTTACTGTCGAGCAAATACAAAGATGTTGTGAAACAAGTCCAGAGTAAAGAAATGTATTCAAGAGAATCTCAAGATGTACGTTTTTTAACGAGATCAATTAACAGTGCCAGCGTTTGGAGAACCAAGTATCGAGACTTCTTGGAGACAAACTAAAAACAGATACAGAATTTGCAACTGCTCTCGAGGAACGCGAACGAGGTCAGAAACAACTACAAAAGAAGATCGATGAATGTATGTACACAATTTTAACTCTAACTGTTAGTAATACAACAACTCAAAACCAAAGATGCGCAGGTATCAGATCTACAACAAGAAAAAATCAGACTAGCTAACGAATCATTACACCATCAAAGACACTATGATCAAGATTTGTCCCATGTAAAACAGCAGTTGGAAACTCTTCAAGAGACTTTGGCGACTGAACGAGAACGAGCTCGTACAGCCAAAATAGAAGCAGAAAGAAAAGAAAGCAATTTATCAGAAGAAAAAACTCAAATTGAGAACGAATATGCAGAAGTGTCAAGCACTCTTAGTATGAGGTTGGAAGATATAAGTCGATTGGAGAATATAAACAAAATCAAAGAGAGTGAACTCAAATTGAAAGACCAAGAATTGTTAGAGTACAAACAACGTGCTGCCAAAGTATTGCAACTCCGAGACAAACAAATTGAAGAATTGAAAAAGATGTCAACTGGTGATCATCACTCGAACAACGTTACCAGTAATACTGATCATGATGCCGAGTTATTGGCAGCGCTTGACCGTGAAGATTTGACAATGAGTTTGGAACGTATCAAGGGTGAGAATCAAGAGTTGGTAGCAACTATCGAGTTGATGAAACGACAAGCAGAAGCAGAAACAAATAGTTCAAGATTCAAAATAAGAAATATGGAAAAATCGATAGAAAAAGAGAAACAAAATGTAGCAAAAGCTCAACAGACAATAGCATCATTACGTTTGAATGTTGATGAAACAAGGCACAGATTTGATTTGGAACGAAAACAATTGAATGATGAAATCAGGAAAAAGACTTTGGAGATCAAATCACTCTCCAATCAAATAGCCAAAGCGGAACAAAATGTTAACAACAATACTGGTGAATTAGAAATGAGAGCACGTGTTATGGCAGAATCTTTAATCGAAAAGCAGAGTCAACTGGAGACACTAAATTCTGAGAAAGCAGCACTAGTTCTCGAGCTGGAAAAGGCAAAACAAAGAATTCGTGAAGTAGAATTAATTTCAAGAATCACACCACTAGCACCAGCAAAGAAAAAGAGAACTGCATACGATGACGACGAAGATGATGACGTTTTACTGGCTGATTCTACTGTCACTGTGAAGAGACATAGATTTTTCCGTGATTTATCCAATCGTGGTTTCCTGGCTCGCAAGTTTGCATCATCTGTTGGTGTAGTTGATAGAATGAGTATTGTTATGGGAAGATACTTGAAGAGATTGCCTCTAGTGCGCGTATTGTTTGTCGTGTACATTTTAGTACTCCATATTTGGGTACTATTCGTAATGAGTCACAATGTTCATCAAGATTCGTTACATCATGCTGATTCACATGCTCATTCACTAACAAGCTCCGAATAAACCTGTACATACAAACTTTTGATCTCATTTTCCAATTTGAATAACTTGTAACAACTTCTTTTTCAAAAACAATGTCGTCAGTCGCAATAACAGACCCTGCACCTAGTCATCCTATTCGTCGTTATGAAGCTACTCACCCAGGTACGTTACGAGCAACGACAAATAACCTGTAGGTGCCGACAGGAATAAAGTGGCTAAGAAATTCTTAAAACATTTATCGATCGGAATAGTAACGTTGGGATCAACCAGAATATTAATTTACACTCCACTATTTAACGCGCAAACTGTTGCGCAAGTTCACGATGACGTATTAGTTTATCCTACTGCAAATAATGACTCAGCGTACCGTGGCGGCTCCTTGGATTTACTACTACACGTATCAGAATTATTAACGTTTAGCATGGTGCGCTATTTGGTCGGAAAAAATAATCTTGTTCAGTCGTTGGTTGCAACGTTAGTACTCTATCCACTAAAAACTGCTCGTGTTAAAATCGCACTAAAAGATGAAGAGGTTAGAGATTTTCCAAAAGCAACAGATGCAAAAGGTCTTGTTGACGCCAAGGGACTTGTCGGTGGTCTTCCATTGGCTTTGATTCATACTGCAGTGACCATTGGTTTGAGCGATTATGTACTTTTGCCTCATGTAACAACATATTTGAGACAATCTGCAGTTGTACAAGACGATCGTGCCCTTGCTGTAACAGCAGAAACAGGTTCGTTACTGATTGCAAAATTAGTAACTTTACCAATTGAAATTTTCTACAAGAGACAAGCTGCAGGCACAACAAGACCAAAGAGTCTTGTAAAAACAATAGCAAAGTCAAGTATTTGGACTGTTCTCGAAGTCTCACTTGGACTAGCAGAATATTGGATTTACAGATCACTAAACAGATCAATTTATCCTGAATTATAAATTAAATTACAGCAGCTACAATAATTGGATCTATTTCCTCTTCTGCTCCAATATGATCGATACTAATACTTGATCCTGAAGCTTGTCCCACAATATGTGATTTGATAAAAGATACAGAGTCTAATGCTGACATACCCAACGCTCTAACAACTGGCAACACAGGAATTGAAGTAGGAACATCAAATACACGTTTGATAACTTCTAATTCATCCATAACCAATTCGTTACGTTTGAATTGTGGATCACCATAGTGTTGTCGCAGCATGATAACATCTCCAATATCAGCACCAGACTCTATGCATTGCTGTAGCGTGTGTGTTAATACAACAGTATCGATTATTCCCAAGTTGACACCTTGTCCAGCAAGTGGATGAATACCATGAGCAGCATCACCTGCTAGTGCTAATCTCGGTCTAGCATACTCTGTAACATGTAATCTCTTGAGTGGAAACGCTCCTCTCCATGGTTTCTTTTCTTGTTGAACAATTTCTGTAACAGTTGGAGGACGTGTAATATTTGACTTTGGAATCAATCGCTCTAATACTGAAGGTAACCCTATAGACGACTCATGATGGAATGCATCATTAATTGCATGAACTAACTCATCTGCTTCTAGTGTCATCAAGTGAGCAGCATGTTCAGGAGTTGTACTCCATACAATGTTACTACAATCACCAGTAGGTGTACATGGTAGTAGAGCAATAGGTCCATTGTTTAAAAATCGTTGAAAAGCAGTTGTATGTGGTACTGCAGTTCGTATTGTTGCTACTAGTGCTCTTTGTCTATAGTTCCAACTCACTAGTGGTATTGTAGCCATATTTCTGATTGAAGAGTTTACACCATCGCATCCAATCACTAGTGAAGCACGGATTTGTGATTTATCTTGTAGTGTAATAATTGCGCGATCTTGTTGTACTTTTTTGTCGTTATAGTATTGGTGTTGTGGAAATTGTACATGGCTAACTTCTTGCGCAATAGTAGTTAAGTCGCCACGTGTTATATGTGACTCTATGTTATCCATTAAACCAGATACTAGAACATCATTATCGATAATACAACCGAGTTTGTCTCCCATTTGCAACTCTTTGGCGCTAAAACGAATACTTCCTCTATTTGTTTCATCCCAAACTTGCATATCTCTGTATGGAGCGTAAAACCAATCACTGTCGCCTTGTTTGTGAGTAGTGTTTTTGTTTCTCAACGTTGAAAATACATTTAACTTTTCAAATAGATCAATACTCTTGGGAGTAAGGGCGCTCACTCTAATGCCAGGAACATGTGGTTTATCATTTGCGATAGTTGGATGCACTGTCTTATCGATAATCGCGACCTTTAGACCGTTTGTTAATTTTGATTTCAGCAGGCAATTAGCTAGTGTTCCACCAACCATCCCACCTCCAACAATAACAATGTCATAATCTTTTTGTGTGCTATAGTATCGCTTCACAACACATCGATTCACGGTTCTGGAAAGTCTTTGCATGTATTTCTTGGTTGATCAAAAATTACAAGCACGACCTCAAGTCTGGAACACTTGCTTACTCCTGTTCTTTGAATTCAACTTATTCCATTGTTGGTGTTTTGACGTTTTTCCTGACGTTTCTTTTAGAGTGTTACAAGTTGGCGCAACGTTCACCAACACAAAGTGGGCCACACAGTTTCTAATTTATTTTGACTGCACGTAGTCACCACCCATGATACAACATAATGAGGACGTGACAGTAGGTGCAGGCCCACGACAAGTGGAAGAAGACCGTCAAACAAAAATGAGTCCTACACAATTAGAGCAGCAAACTCGACACTCACAACCACTCAGAACACATTATAAAGGCAAAACTTTAATAGACGCTAGTAAAAGTGGCGACCTACCCCTACTATTTTTACTTATATCGTGGGGAAATTCTGTGAATCAAACAGAAAGTACACGTGGCTGCGCTCCTATGCATTGGGCAGCTTTTAATGGACACGAAGAATGCGTTGCTCTACTGTTACACAACGGAGCTAATCCAACAGTTACAGATACGCAAGAAGGACAAACGCCTTTAATGTGGGCATGTATGGGTGGACATATGTCCGTCGTTAGGCTGCTATTAGAACGTTTCAGGGTAGATCCATTCTCACAATTTGATGTTCAACACTGTTCCACAATCGTTCATGCCACACAAAGCAGACACGTACTAATCGTTCACTATTTAGTTAGTATGCTACAAAGAACGCGTCCTGGTGCAACTATTTTCGATCGCGATGTGAATAATCCATTATTGTTGGACAAGGAACGTCATACAGTGCTTACTTGGGCTGCGTACAACGGACATTTACCATCACTCAAGTATTGGTGTAATTTATTATTCACCGAGTCAAATTATGACCCAGAAATTATTTGGGGTTGGTTGACGGCTGTAGACGTACACAAACGTACTGCACTACACTGGTGTGCAAGACAAGGCTACAACAATGTTATGCGTTACTTGTTATCGATCCATTTACTTGTACCTGGTAAACGTACTGGTGCTGTGATTGGAGTGTTGAATTGGAAAGACAATGATGGTCATACTGCATTACAGTGGGCTATAGAAAGAAATCACTCATCTGTTGTGAACACATTGACTAGTTTTATCAAAACGGCAGGTGTACTAGACTCTTCAGATTCAGCAACAATAACTATAGAAGATGATGATGATGAACAAGATGAAGAGGCTCAAATCATTGGAGAATCAAGACCAAGTCTCGGTAATACTATTCCATCGTCTTTGTATGTCAAACCAGAGACGAACTGGGAAATGATGAAAACAGCAAAACAAGCCAAGAGGTTTGGATTAGCATTTGTCATATATCCAATAGCCGCAACACTAATAGCCATACTACCAGCGTTGATCGTCATACCTGGTTTAATTGCATTAATTGGAGCAGCTGTTCTCATGTCAAGAAAACTATTAGCAATAACTAGTAACAAGAAAGAAGAAAGAGATGCTGTGCTCTTTGGTGTTTACATGGGTACCATGACACTTGGATTTATCGTATATTATTTTATGGTATATCCAATTGTCGGAGGATTCTTCCAAACAAGTGTCTTTACGCTATTGTACTTTACTGCACTTGCGTGCTTCTTTTACGTGATACAAATCGATCCTGGCTATATTTACGCAGCCAAAGAGAGTGAACAATATGATCCTATTACATTCACAAAGGACGAGCAAGAAATTTTAGAACAAGTTACACATGGAACTATCGATCAACGATCCATTTGTATGACATGTATGATTAAGAAACCACTACGATCTAAACATGATCGTGTAACAGACCACTGTGTTGCTAGATTTGATCATTACTGCTCATGGCTAAATATGCCTGTTGGAAGTAAGAACCATATGGCTTTTATGGCATTTTTGTACTCGACGCTATCACTAGCAGTGTTCTTTATTGGTACAATGATCAAATGTCAAATTAATGTACAAGAGGCAAACATGGGAGTACTCGAGCTATTGTTTGTGCACTCTCCACTGATCACATACGAGATTGGGTACATGGGTTTGGTGGCATTCTTCCTTTGTGTATTAACTTTCTCACAAACAAAGAATGTATTCGTTAATATGACCGGTAACGAGAACATGTACTCTGACAAGTATCCATGGATAGTACACGCACACAACGCAAGACCATCCTCATTTTTGACAAGGTGGGAAGACAAGTTTATGAGAAATAATTTGATAAACTTGTTCGATCGAGGGTACCTTGGAAACCTAGTAGAATTTGTTGCTGGGAAAACAGTACAGTGGGATAGAGTTTACTCTTGGCACCCAACACCGTATGCTAGAGCGTGGTTATCGAGGAAAGGTATACAATGCCCAGAGAATGTAGATTTAACAAGTTCGCCACAAAGCTGTTGTTCGGAAGATCAGAACAAGCATGGTCATTCTCATCATTAAATCTGTAATTACATGTTAGAAGAGCTTCCTCCGAAATTAGACTGTGTTCCATGCAATACCAAACTAGGTAGATAATTTTATTTTAAGAAAAACACACCATCACAATGCACAAGTCCACACTTTTGCTATGCTTGCTATGCATCGTTGCATGTCATACTGTACTCGCCGCAGTACAATTAGACAAACTAAAACTACTTCCTGGGTGGAACGTTCAGCTGGTAACAGATCAAGTTCCGTTTGCTAGAAAAATAGCCATCAGTAAGGATGCAACGTATCTATTTCTTGGTTCATCCCAAGATAAGGTGTATGCCGTCCCGTTAAAATACGATATCGGTAGAAATACTGTAACACAATCAGGAGATGTTAAAACAATTGCATCTGGTCAAACATACCCACATGGCGTTGTATATGATGACCAAAGCCAAGATTTATACTTTAGTGCTGGCTATTCTTCGATCTACAAGCTACCCGATATTGTGAAGAATGTGAATAATCCACCCGCACCAGTACTCATTACTAATCAATTCCCAACAACCACGACAAATGGAGTTAAAACCCTGCGTTTCGATAATGCTCAGCAAAGAATTTATCTTGCCCAAGGCGTTAACTGTGATTCATGCTTGGTTAATTACACAATGAGTCCTCCCAGGTACAATATTTTCACATCTAACAATTAGTTATTTTGGAATGGTTATGAGCATTGACAAGAACAACGCGAGCGACCTACGCATTCACGCCACTGGTGTAAGAAATAGCGTTGGGCTTGTCTTCGATCCAAACGATGGAAATGAATTATGGTTTGCTGACACATCCAACAAAGAGTTCAACGAAGAAGCTAATGTCATTCGAGACGTTACCAAAAACTTTAACAATGATTTGACTGTTCCAAACTATGGTTATCCATATTGCCATGGACATAATGACCCAGATAATGCGTACTACAATGGCTCGTGTAGTCAATACACAGGAGCAAGCTATGAACTCCAAGAAAGAATCACTGTACTCGGTATTGAATTTAACTTCGGGTCTGGTCTCCCAGCAAAAAGTATTCTATTTGCCGAAAAGGGAAGCGTTGGTAAAGCAGGAGGAGAGAATGGGTATAGAATATCATACGTTGATGTTACATCCTCTGCAGACAACTACAAGATATTTGCAAGCGGATGGCTACAAGGTAAATTTGAAAACACATCTTGGGGTCGTCCAGTGGATGGTATGTAAAATTTTGAATACTATCACTAACTTTGCAGTAAGAAGACTAGCGATCGATAATAGCTTCTTGGTGAGTGACGAAAAAGCAGGAGCTGTTTATCGCTTCTACTATACTGGCAATAGCGCTGCTGGTTGCTTTGTGTCGTTCATTTCAATAGCTATCGTATTATTAAACGTAATACTCTTGTAATTACAGTTTAGGGTGATGACACTACATTTGTTTGCCTTAATTTTTGAACAAGTTCGATCAACATCAGAACAAGTGCAGCATTCTTGTAACCATTAGCCAAAACAGTCTTAAGTCAGTTAACCTACAATTCTATAAAAATACAATGACAACAGAAAGTTCCTTGCCATAAGCCGCTTGATATGCAAAACTTTGAGCGCAATTGGCTGAGCAGTATCGCTTATGGAAAACATTACGTCTTTAGAAACAGTCAGTCAATCAGGGAATTTTTCAAATGGTAGACTAGTACGCAATAAATAAGACATCAAAACTCTTCGAATTGCAAAACTGAGACACTAAAACAACATGAGCACACAATGGTGTTTCACTGACGGTCGTTGCACAGAAAAGGTTTCCCAATTACGAGTACAAGACACCGGTCATGGCTTTCTTTCCAACTGGAAAGTTTCAAGAAAGTCAGGCAAAGACAGTAGCATGCAAAGAAAAGATAGTATTATGATCACCTTCGGTCAAGAACGATCAAACTGGGTGAACATGCACGAAAAACTCACACCAGCAGCTCCCAAAAAGACAGTTTATGATCTCTCTGCAACATCTCAACCAAGAGGAATACGGAAGAAAAGTGAAACAGCCAAAATTCAAGTCACATGTGATACCACAAACTCTGAAAACATGGCAATAGCATGTCGTAGGAGGACAAAGATAACATTGAGAGATATTCTAAACTAAATTGTATTATAAACCAGATCTTGAACGCTCGAAAGTATACCAAACTGCCAGTGCCTGTTCGTATTTTTCTTCATCCCAAATTTTAGTTGTGTTGTCAATAACTTGCTTGACTTGTTCTCTACTTGCTCCAACCCTCAATGCTCCTCTAATATGAGAAACTAGTTGCGGTGTAACGTTAAGACCTGCAAGTGCACTAACTGTACATAGTTCTCTTAGTTTCAGAATGTTTTCGCCTCGATTATACACCGTTCCATATGCATAGTCTAGCGTCCATTGCGCAAGTTTTGGATGTAGACCCTTTAGTTTATCTACTACTTTTGGGAACACATTTTCACCATATATTGTTGTCATAACGTTGCTTCCCGTGTTTATTTCTGAATAACCTTCGCATAAATCTTGCCATTTTGTTGTGCTATTTTTGTCGTGATAAGCTCGTAGTGTTGAGAGTGCATTAATCACTCTTGGGGTGCCAATGTTTAAATGAGTTTGCAAAACTAGTTCAATCCCCAATTTTTGGTACGACGGTGACAAGTGCTCCCAGTCAATAGTTAAATTATTTAAATTCCCAGCGGCTGTATTACCAGCTAAGAAGGTCAATATCATTTCATCATCTGATAGCGAAAATTGTTGTGTAATCCACGGATGTTTTTTTGCAGTAGTATAGACTCTATTGGATACAGAACAGAGATGACAAAAACTTTTTCTTAACATGTTTTAAGTTGAACAATAGCATCAGTTGACCGCGTCCATGTCATCACCTGTCAGTTAGAAGAGAAGCCCAAACCAAACAGCACAACGAAGTTATCATGGGAGCCAAACTTTCGGTGTTCAAGAAGAAGAAAGACGTTAGAATTCTTATGATTGGTTTGGACAGTGCAGGAAAAACTTCAATTCTCTTTAAACTAAAGTTGGATGTTAACTACAACACAATCCCAACCATCGGTTTCAATGTAGAGACTGTCCAATATAAAAAAGTCAACTTTACTATTTGGGACGCAGGAGGACAGGTAAGTCATTTACTGGTTTATTAATTCTCTGTAGGACGTACGTTTTTCAACTTTTTTT
>JAESGV010001026.1_pt1 | contig 12003 bp, 10 predicted proteins | sample 9269781 | NCBI WGS metagenome assembly JAESGV01 (sample SAMN15741586, study PRJNA653496) | algae metagenome | isolation source: Tildeniella torsiva UHER 1998/13D and co-occurring heterotrophs from... | place: Slovakia: Slovak Paradise National Park, Hrabusice, Kosice Region | collected 2000-01-01 | reverse complement strand
AACTGTCAAGCAAGACAAGCCAAAACCAAGCAAAACGTTCCGCGTGCGTATCAAAACCAAAACCAAGACAAGATGTCAACGTCTTAAGAATTCTTAAGAAAAGTTGGCTTATTTCGAACCCTACTACCCAACACTAGGATGCTTGTTTTCGCAGGAAGTTGTCATCTAGGAATAAAAGGGACTTGCAAATTGTCGTATAAATTGTAAAGCTTCAAGCAAAAATATCCGAAACAACACCCGAGAAATTATCCATGAACACAAAGTCTTCCAACCTAACATCAGTCATGCGTATCGGCTATCCATGTGCAAACAGGACTCAGAAGCTGCACACTAATCATTCATTTCAAATGAAAAGGTAAAAACCCCTTTACTCCATTACTGAACGTCAAGTTTTGGCATTGACAAAATCAAAGAAAAAGTCGGTGAAAACGTTCGAGATCTAAAGAAGATGCTAGAGTTCAATTTGAAACACGATCTTCGATTCTTTCGTATTGGTTCTGAGTTTGTTCCATTTGCTTCGCATCAGTTAATGAGCAAATTGGTTTCCGAGAAAAAGTTTAAATGGCAAGAACACTTTGGTGAACAACTAAAAGAAATTGGAGATTTTGTTCGAAAACATAATATGAGAATCGCTATGCACCCAGATCACTTCTGTTTACTTAACTCAACATCAGAGGACATTTTGAACAAGAGCCTTAGCGAACTAGAGTACCACGCAGACATTTTCGAGTGTATGCAACTAGACTCAACCCACAAATTCCAAATACATTGCGGTGGTGTATACGGAGACAAAAAGAAGAGTATGGAACGTTTGGTAGAGCGATATAACAACAAGGTCAGTGATCGCGTTAAGAAACATCTCGTAATAGAAAACGATGACCATCTATTTTCACTTGATGATTGTATTTGGGTCAGCGAGAGAACTGGTATACCAATATTATTCGATACATTACATCATGAATGCTTGAACACAAGTGGAGAAACACAACGACAAGCTTTCAAGCGAGCTGCTGCCACTTGGAAAAAAGAACGTGACGGCATACCGATGATCGATTACAGCAGTCAAACTACAGAAGTTGGAGCAAAGCGTGGAAAACATACAGACTCTATTGACTTGGCTCACTTTGAAAGAGTCATCTGCAACCAGATCATGCGTGTAGAAGACGATAATGGCAACTTGATTTCATGTGATATCATGTTAGAGATCAAAGACAAGGAAGCAAGTGGTTTGAAGTGTATTGAAATGTTCCAAAACTATCGTGAGAAGTACTATGGCGAAGCTGCAGTGAGACCACCGTATACAGATGAAGAAAAGGAGAGTGAAGAGAAAGAAATTATTGTTCAAGCAAAGATTAGCAATAGAGACGATAAAGGTACCAAGTTACCAACACCAAAGAAAGAAAAAGTCAAGAAAGAAACACCAGCAAAGCGAAAGACTCCTATAAAGAAAGAAAAGAAAGCTAAACGAATAAAGATTGAAGAAGAAGAGGAAGCTGAAGTATCTGATGCTGATAGTGACAATGATATGAATGAGGTTGCAGTGAAGCGAGGAAATAGAAGTGCATCTAAGAAGGTCACTGAATAAACTACATTCGAGAAATTGTAGTTGTTTGTCAACTTGAAACTGTCGCAAAACTCATACATGAACAATCCAACACCAATCTCTGTACTACGATTGAAAGAAGGTGCACCACCATCACCACGCACTCCTAGAAGTGCATGTACGTTGCATAGATTATGCTAACGAGTTCAGTAGAAAAACTCCCAATTCAAATGTACGAAGATGAAAAAGAGAATATTCCACCAAAAGGATCTGCATTTACACCATCAAGACCACTTGCAACGTCACTGGGAGTAAGTACAAGATCTCCACTTACGCCACTTGTACGAGCACCATCAAGTCGTATCATGCAAGATACTCCTCGACCAGAGTTTCCACGAGCTACTGCGCATCACGCTCCTCAGGCTACACCGTCACCATCTAGTAAAATTGGTAACGTAGTGAGATCATTGTTCAAAGGCACGTCTGGAAAGCACAAGAAGGACGACAAAGAGGTACAAGAACTCTTGGAAGAAATGAGAGAAGGTTTCACTCGGATTATGCAAGACGAAATCGCAACGCTTCGCACTCAACGAGAAAACGACTTGAACCAGATATCACTATTGAGAGAAAAGGTGAACTTACTCGAACGACAAGTCAATGCAGATCGAGATGAAGTAAATCAATTACGCCAACAAGTCAATTCACTTTTGAACGACAAAGAAAGATCACCAAGACTCTTCAAACGAGAAAGACCAATTGGATCAAATGAAAATATGTAAATTTAATTTTTCTTGAATGTACGGCCGTAGAAAATGACATGTTTAAAGTGCCACGCTAGAAGTATCGTTGCTCCAATTACAGGACATAATGTCAATGAAAGTGCTCTTAGTACAGTCAATGTGACGACACCCCCTGTGAATCCAAATACGTAGACATTGATTCCACTTCCAATGTACGATCCTGCCCATAGTAGTGCAGTTACAGTTGCTGCTTTTGATGCACCACCAAGTGTTTGCGATTGGTAACGTAACGCTGTTAGTGTACCAGTCTTTAAAAATACATTTAAAATTCCAAAAATGATCATCATGGCAGGATGCACTGACAAGAAAGTTACAATGGATATCAATCCGAAGCCAGCCATGGACAACGATGCGTATAATGAAATACTTATTCCTCTATGTTTCTTTGCAAACAAGTTCACCAATAGTACACAAAACATGACTGTCGCAGCAGGTGCAGCAGTAATGAGTACCAAAGTGAGTGTTCCTGTTGCCGTTCCAAACGTGACATCAAAACGATAAATCATGTTGGAAATAAACCATTGATACCAACTCTCGATACCCATACTCAAGAACAAGTAGGCGAAACTGTACACGTAGATTTCTGGATTCATCAAAAGAGTCTTTAACGAGATGTTATCAATCTTCATTGGATCGTCAAAGACAAACTCTGTATGATGGTGGTGGTGATGATCATCGTGATGTCCGCCGTGCGTATGAGCGTCATGATGAGTGGCCAAATTATCATGTGGTGCGTCATGATGAGTATCTTCATCGGTATGCTCATCAAGTTGTTTATCAACATTGGCAAGTTCATTTTCAATGCTCTTCTCTTCTAGTGCTGTTTCTTGCATAAATGCTGATTTTGTCATTCCCATATCAGTCAATTGTTTTTCTTCCCATTTTCTTTGTTGCTTTTTCAACAACCAAGTATAATAGTTATAATCATCCGAAGGATCCCACCGCTTGGAAATCAATGTTGCGCATACTGCAGCGACGCATAAAAATCCGGCATTGGCAAACAATAGTGCTGCGGAACCAGTAGATGTAAACTTTGTGAAAATGTAAATGTTCAACGCGAAGCCAGTGAACCAGTCCCATGAATCGAACACGTTCAATAATCCACTGATGGTTGCTCTTTCTCCTCTATCGTGATACCATGAAGAGCAAATCTTGTTCAATACGAGTTCAACAACTGTTTGCATATAAGTTGCGATAATGTGGGAAATAAAGAACAATGGTGCAACTGATGCTGAGGTGAAAAGAGCAGTGTCGTCACCAGAATTTGCTGGTGGTACTGTTATGGGTCCGCCTGCTGGTGCAGGTGCTGGTGCATGGACTGCAAATATTTCAACTTGGAATTGGTCAAACGAGTGAGCAGCAGGTGCTCCTGCTCCTGCTTTTGCACTTGTTGCCATCACACAACCCATAATGAAATTGACAATGGCGTGAATGAAGAAACCTCCGATAAGAATGAACTTTCCATTGCGTGAGAGGTGCGCGAAACGGTCAATAATCAAACCATTAAAAATCATAAAGACAGGTTTGAGGAAGAGAGTTACACCTCCCAGAATAATCAACGAATTTAGTGTCAATCCAGTCTTGTATAGCGCTTCTTTCTGCATAGTGCTCAAAATAACAATATTAAGTTGGTTCATATTCTCTACCGTTGAGCATATTCCTATCAGAACCCAATTTAATGTGCGTTTACCACGATATTTGAGCGAAAATGCCACTGGTGTTGTAGGCCGGTAGATATCATAGATTGCATATAAACCTAACATGACCAAAATGGAGAGCAACAAAGCACTGTCCGAGAGTGGATCAAACTCGAAGAAGTCTATCCACTGCGTCTGTGCTTCACTCATCACTTAGTGGGTCTGGATTTTGAGATAGAGTTGTTTGACAAAGTGATGTGTGACAGCAGGTAGCCAAATTGACAAGCGACTAAAAAGATTTTTGTTTTGGGTCCAATCACAGCATGAAACAGCTACAGCTTGCAAACAATGATCGCTGACTCCAAGTGGTTTGGTGCTTCTGTAACAATAACCTCATCGCCTTGTTTGATAACAACACAGCTTCTTCCGTTGCCCGTCATATCCCAAAGCTTTAGTATACCTTGGCATAGCACTGTACACTTGACACTTGGTATAATTCTTGCTCGTGTTGGTGAAGAGTATTTCATCCAGGCTTCCTCCAAACTTATTTTTCTGAGATCATCAACTTGGACGTCACTAGGCATCTGCCATGCGGAGTATCCTGACCATGGATCAAGCCACTCATCGCCTGGTATTGAAAGCGACGGGTTAACTATAATATCAGGTCTTTCTTTCATCAAATCTTGATAGCAAGATGGATACCAACCATCAGCACAGATCAAACACGCTACTCTTCCAAACTCTTCAATCTCAAAGGAGCTGTGTTGGTTATCCTGCTTTTCAGGAACGTAAACATCTACTATGTCGAGCTCCTCTTGTGTCAAATACTGCTTATATTCAACGTTGCACACTTTGCCATTTGGATCAAACGTTAGACTAATGTTGTACAAACCTTCGTCAGTATTTCTAACCTCACCATTATGTAACTGTAACTTTGGTAGAACTATTGAACCAGCAACAATGTAAACGCTGTACTGTCTAGCCAACGATGAGAACACGCGGACGTAGATCTCTAACACCAAATCGGCGTTATATTTGAACAAACATCGCGTCAAGTTTCCCATAATATATGAAGATGATAGTGTGGGAGATTTTCGAGTTTGTTTTTTTCTGTCGAGTACCCACCACTCTTTTATGAAGAGAGTAATGATAGTTACTAGATTCATCACGGTGACGTACAACATTGGTATTAAATGATTGTTGCAGTATGTGAAAAACATAGACGGTAGTTTGATGGAAGCGATGAACAGCCACATCCCTATCATTTCAGGAAAAACAACAATTGCATTTGAATCTTGCTTCTCAAGCTCTGGTTCTTGCTTGATTGCATCTTCTATGTACTTATTAATCGCACTAGTAAACTTTGCTTCCGACTGATAATCACGATGCGAGAGTGAAGTCTGCAAACACACAACAAACCGTTGTGGCATTATTTTGTAAAGACCTTTAGACAAAGATAACAGAACTTGATAGAACATGTCTATGGTAACACCCAAGACCGATTGCCCACACGTGGCAGACCTGGAAATTACAGACGTGGATTATTCCAAACTTTTGACGGCTAAATGCAACGATTGTGACAGCAATGCAGAAAACTGGATTTGTCTCAAGTGTTTTACTCCTTACTGCAGTAGATACGTGAACGGACATTTCCTCAAGCATTACGACTCCGAAAAACATAACATTGGAATTTCTCTCGCCGATCTTAGCTTTTGGTGTTACGATTGTGAATCGTATATTGAACATGCAACTTTGACAACAAAAGTTTTAAGACCAGCACACAAAGCAAAATTTGGAATCTATCCAGGAGAAGAAGAGGGAACAGTTGATGACCTTGTCGAACTTTTGCAAGCAACCAAGTTGGAACCAAAACCAGAACCAGTAGATCCAATCAAAGAGGTCGCAAAAATTATTCTATCCGAAGATACAAATAACATTATTGTATTGACAGGTGCTAGAGATTTATTCTTTACTAACAACTCAAGGCGCTGGATTATCAACTGCAGCAGGAATTCCTGATTTTAGAACACCAGGAACAGGTTTGTACGACAATTTACAGAAATACAATCTACCTCGTCCAGTAAGCGTTTAATATGCATTTTAACACAAAATAGACTGCCATCTTTGAAATTGGCTTCTTCCATCAGAATCCAAAACCGTACGTTTCACATTCAGCTTCTAACAAATAGATTCTTTGAACTTGCAAAAGATTTTATCGGTGTCGATTACAGACCAACTGCAGCTCACTACTTTATCAAATTGTTAGAAGATAAGGGGCTATTGCTTCGCAATTATACTCAAAATATTGATTCTTTGGAACTCAAAGCAGGTCTTTCTCGTGAAAAATTAATTCAAGCTCATGGAAGTTATGACACGTCGACATGTACCGGAAAAAGATGCGGAAAAAAGTTTGATAACATGGTCTATGTCAAAGAACACATTCTTGGTGAAGAGTTGAGAATTCCAAAATGTGATGAATGTCAAAATGCTGTCGTGAAACCAGATGTCGTTTTGTTCGGAGAAGCTTTACCAGAAAGATTCGCAAAATCGTACAAGAATGATTTCAGAGCATGTGACTTGTTGATTGTAATTGGAACTTCATTGCAAGTATTCCCAGTTGCATCGTTGGTGAACATGCCACCAGTAAACACTGCTCGTTGTTTGATCAACATGGAAAGAGCAGGTCCATTCGAAAACATTGGTGGAAATAGAGACTTCAAGGATCACTTTATTGGTGGAGATATCAACGAAGGTGTGTGGAAGCTTGTAGACGAGTTAGGATGGAGAGAAGATCTTCAAAAGTTGATTGACGCTGGACCTAAACAGTTGATATAAAAATTTATGTTTTAATCATTGAAAATATTCCTCCTAGACAATTTTGAAGTACTGAACCAGAAACAGCTGGTAAACTATCGTTGTGCTCTAAGCTAGATATGACTTTGGGTATGTATCTCGCAAAGTATTGTTCTTTTCCTAGTAATCTTTCATCGTCACCTTGTAGTGCAAAAATGTTTGAAAAATGTGTTGTAGCTGCTGCGTTTGAGGCAACTTGGAAACGTTCGTTTGTTTGTACTTGGTCAGCTGCATCTAACGCACATGGGATAAAAGCCTTGAACATACTAGTGTCTTGTAGACCGTTCATGCGAATGAGTGACGCCTTGCTTAGTGAATCTGTAGACTCTGGAGTGACTTCTTGTCCACAAAAAGCAGATGGACAGACGATTAAATAGTCAAAGCTTAGGGTTGATGGTGTTTGAACACAGGTTGATTCTCTGTCGAAGAAAACTCTGTTTGCACCTACGTGTTGTACTAAGGCTGATATCACCTTGGTGTGTGACAATGAGCGAGTTGCATTAATAGAGTGGAATCCATACTCGCTGGACTCAACTAGGATTACTTCGAAATCTTGTTCGAGGCGTTTGGCGCTCTCAATAGCTAGAGGGTCGTTTCCGAGTATAATAACTCGTTTAGTGACTCCCTGTATTTTATACTTGATTGATTTTGAATCGATTATTCTATCGTCAAACGAGGCGTGTCTAGCAAATATATGGTGTTTGTCTTGTATTTGGTTCAATAGTAGGACTGCATAACTTCTTTTTCCATTAAGAAACATAGCTGCCCAAGACACTAGCCTGTGTCCGGTAAGAGCACTAGTTGGGAACCCGTGCAAGCCATGTTTAATTGCGTATAGAAGCTCCTCTTGTGCAATCATGAGGTGTGGTGCCATACGTTTGTTTTTTTGTGTTGTGACTTTTTGTGGCTTTGGACTCTTGCCTCGTATAGATTCGCGAGATGCCAAAAAGAGTTGGACATTGATCTTTACAAAAATTCTTCGAATCTCCCGCAGTAAGAAATTTGTTTTCCTGCTATGGGAATCTTTCTAACAAAACGACAACGTTTTGTTCTGAAATTATCAGAAGAGTGTTCGCTATGCGTTAAGGGTATTGGGGATTTTAAGAGAAAGCGAAGAAATAGCGACATGATGGTTTGGTGCCACTAACTAACCTATAAAACGAACAACTATGCTTGATTTATGTTATATTAATTTACTAGTAGTATTTGACTCTATCTTCATTGACTTCTGCGACGTCCATTTGCCTTTCAGTTTAGAAAAGTATGACGACACTCTTCTAGTTAAGGTTCTAGGTTGTGCTGAATCCCTTGTGGTTCTGCATCGTTCAGCTGATGGTAATAGTTTGGAGAATGACTGAACAAATGATCCTCGTAAAATCTCAAATATAAGAGCTTCAAAGCTCTCATCTATCATAGTCCTATTCATCGCACTTGAAAGAATTCTAGGGCATCCCAAGCGATCAGCTAGTGCACAGTCTGTAGTGCGGATTCTATGATGTGTTGACATTTGTCTTGTCAAAGTATCATCAGTCTTATTGCCAACAATAACAATCGGTGGGCTTGAGAGTCCTAACTGAAACCTAATTCTCTCAAGATTCTCATACATTGTTTGTAAATAGTCTGCACTATCGGGAACGTCTTTTGAATAGACCATTAAGAATCCATCTAGCTTTGCGAGCGACTCATACGAAATACCGATTACGTCCTCAGCACCAGTGTCTAGTATATTAAGTTTGACTAAAACATCTGTAGGTATATCTGGCACAGATGAAGTCATCGCGCGTGGGAGAATACTGTTCATGTCACAAACAGTGAGTTTAATATGGGCCTCCTCTATCGTCGCTTCGTGATCTTGTTTAAACACCGAGTGTAAATACTGTTGTACTATCGCTGTTTTGCCTACACGTCCTTTGCCGATTACTCCAATAGAGACTTCTATCACAGACGTTTCATCTCTTGGGTTTTTAATCGGAGTCTTGAGGTCTCTGCTACTAGGGACACGTATCATGGTTCACAGGTGTTGTGAAGATTTTGTTTTCGCCCGTTTGCTGACCAGAGGCTAAAATCTTGCATTTGGTGCACTGTCTGGTTTTAGAAATGACTCGGACTATCAAAGGGTTGAAATTTAGCGAAATACACAAACTCGATTCCGAGCTCAACACGCAATGTAATTCAATAAGTAGAAACGCAGTTCATTTCTGAGTGCTTTTTGGTGGCAGCTTTGGAGGGAGCTTGGGTGGCAAACGTATCTGTACAGGTTTGTTGACTTGTGCAAGCCGTGAGAAAGGTGACGAGTTAACAGCTTTTGGCTCTGTCTTTACCTTGACGAGTGGCTCAACTTTTGGTGGTGTAACTAATGTGACAGGTCTACTCTTCGTTCCAGCTCTAGTTACACCTTTTTCAACTTTTTCCATTACCATGGAATACTTTTCTGAAAAGTAATCTTCATCTGAGAGTTTGGCTAACTTTTTTTTTCTACCAATATCTTGCAAAGAGTTATTGATCGCACCTTCTCTTTTCATTCGTCTCTCTTCTTCAGGATACAAAAAGTCTAATCCCTCTACAGCTAGATTTTTTGTTTCATTATCAATGGCCTCCTCGTCATCAGAATCAACTCGTTTCCTTTTCAACTTTTTTGTTTTGATCACTGGTCGCTCCACATCAACGATCGAGTAAGTAGCTATAGCTTGCTTACTCTTCTGTATCAACTCATCAACGTTTTTCATAGTACATTCAACAGTTGTAGTGGTATACTTTTTCATACTTTCGTACAGTTTCTTTGCAAACTCTGAAGCGTCATCAGCTACTTTTGCAACACATATACAAGTCACCAATAGCTTTGAAACGGGTACAAACATGTGATGCGTGGTTGATTTCTCTAGTACTACGTTTGCTGCTTCTTGTGCAATCAGAAACTCGTATGCAGTAGCGTACATACCAACCAAGTCCATTCTTTCATCTCTTTTGATGTGTCGATTCAAATAGATTCGTAATAGCTTTGCGTATAGTCTAGATAATGGTTTTTCAGTCATGTTTGGAATCTGGTTGATCGTAATTCGTAGTTGTCCAATACGCTCAGCCAACTCTTCATCGCTAAGCGTACGAGCAACGCACAACTCGGCACGTTCCAAGTACTCTGCATACGGTGGAATAGAACCAACTGCCAAAAAACTTGGCAAATCTGAATGAGTGTCCAAAAATTCAAGATACAACTTGGAGACAAAGAGTGCTTCTTTTGACTTTTTTCGTGGTAAATGTTCAAACAAAATGTCAAAATCTTCTCTTTTGTATGTTGCACTACATGGTAGTCCTTCTTCTTGTGATAGTACTCGCTCATTTGCTGTCTTTTTGATTTGATTGTACTTGACAAAGAATTTCTTTCGCGATTCTAGTATATCTAATTGTATTGCTCTTGTTTCTCGAACCTTTTCGCCAATCTCTTTTAATGACATTGTCTTGTACGCAATCAATAAATCCCTATTGGGTCCATGTTTCAACAATCTATCCAATCGTTCGCTAACTTGATTAAATCGTTTCTGCATTCTATCCCAGACAGCTGTGCATTTAGTAGCCGAACTTGCATTCTGTAACTCAATGCTCTCTATTTGTACTAGATTAAGATGCTGTTCGAAAAAGAAGCCATCGTTGGGCATGAATCGCGATGATTTGTGGAAATAGATTTGTGCTTCCTCGAAATCTTCCAATTCTTGATACAATGAACCAATCTCACTCAAGTTGCGATACTTTTGTGCTTCAATGTCGCACAAGAGCTGTTGCTCTGTAGTAAAGTGATCCAAATCTGCTAAAACTTGGAAATCATCTGGTCCGCACTTGGATTCTAGGAAACTATCTGCTCGTTTCAGTTCTGTGATTGCTTGTTCGAGATATTTTCTGGACTGTGGTGTACTACACCATACAGTAGCTCTTGTTTGCAAAATGGCCGACAATGAACTGTATGAGTTCAAGTATGCTAACATGTGTTGATTGCGTTGGTGTCCAGTTGCATTTTCTGTGAGTGTGAGGGCCAAATTGATACTTTCTCGGCATAAGGTCTCTGCTCTTTCTGCAAGTTGCACCAAAATGAGCATTGGTGACTCATCCTTGGCAAACGCTTCCAATTCTTCACGAATAAAAAAGTTTGCATCTTGTTTGTGAAACGTTTTCAACAATTCAAACCTATTTACCGATACTTTGTTGATTGTTCGTGAATATTGTAGCGTTGCACTTTGTAGGTTCGAATACATGAGTTCGCCTTCTGTATTCTTGATATATTCTAAACATATTTTCAAATAGTCTTCGTATGCCGCGAATGTAGCGTATAAGTTTTTACTATCTGTTTCATCTAAACAATCTGCCTTGTATCGTTTTAGTCGCAAACGTTGTTCGGTTGTTGCCGGTATTCTTCTTTTAGAACCACTATTAGAGCCACTTTCGTTTATGACACGCTCTGCTTTTTTAATTATTTTATATGCTTCCATGTACTTCCCTGCTGAGAAGAACATTGATGCATTCTTCAAGTAAAACTCAACAAGTTCAGCTTCTAGCCTCCCATTAGTGTTCCCACGAATAAGTTCTTCTTCTTTGGAGGTGTCCATATGTAACGGCTAGATGCAAATTTATGGTTGACTAACACAAAGTTGAACTTTTGTCTCACCTGCAACACAGCATTATGCAAATAGGCTGCTAGTATTGTCAGGCTTTGCTAGTATACTGTTCATAAACATTTCATATAAATTAGGTTTAATATATTCCAATTATGCCCAAAGTCTGTGAAGAGCTGGAGCCATAACTAGAGCGATAATGGTCATGAGCTTGAGCAAGATGTTTAGGGCTGGACCAGAAGTATCCTTAAATGGATCACCAACGGTGTCACCGACAACGGCTGCCTTGTGTGCTTCACTTCCCTTCTTTTGAAGTTCGTTTGTCTCCTTGTTGATTAGTTTTTGGGCTTCAATGTATTTCTTTGCGTTATCCCATGCACCTCCAGCGTTTGACATCATCTATCATTTTAGTACAAGTAAAAAAGCAACTTACAACTGCCAACAAGAATCCTGATGCAATACTTCCGGCTAATAGACCTGCCAAAATCTTGCTTCCGGTTGGACCTGCAAAACCTACAGCGATTGGTGCAATAATAGCCAATAGACCTGGTACAATCATCTTTCTTAAT
>JAESGV010001024.1_pt1 | contig 12020 bp, 15 predicted proteins | sample 9269781 | NCBI WGS metagenome assembly JAESGV01 (sample SAMN15741586, study PRJNA653496) | algae metagenome | isolation source: Tildeniella torsiva UHER 1998/13D and co-occurring heterotrophs from... | place: Slovakia: Slovak Paradise National Park, Hrabusice, Kosice Region | collected 2000-01-01 | reverse complement strand
ACAATGTAAATAGTACTCAAAAATACCAGTTGCCGTTGGCTCGTTTTCGCATACTCTTACAAGATTTTAACGTGATTGGAGATGGTTCACTAGCACCACGCGATGTCGATTTAATATACGTTTCTGTAACAGGGACAGGGAATGAACTCAATTATGAAATGTTTGTTATTTGTTTATTCGAAGTCGCAGCCAGAAAATATAAACAAAAACTAAAAATCGAACGAAAAGAAGAAGCAATGAAATTATTATGCGTACGTTGATGAAAAAGGTATTAAAAATAGGAATCTATTGCGACAAATACAACCCATTTACCAATGTACTTGAACGCAATGCCACATGCACGTTTCACAGATGATTATCAAGTAGAAAGAATTTTCTGGATCAATGAAAAATCACTACAAAAAGTATGTGTTATAATACTCACTAACAAGTAGATTTTCACCGAGTTTAGTGAAGTACACGTCAACGAAGAAACTTTTGAGAAACAACCCGTATTAAAAATGGACGCGTTTAAAAAGTTTGCAACGATATACAAATTCCATCCATCACCACTTTCCCACGCCGATATCATACGCGTAAGTTTTATAAAAAATCTAAAAAAATAGTTTTATAAATCATTTTTCGATGATGAAGATGAAGGTGGCGATAGAGAACTCTTTTTAAAATATTACGAGTTTTTCGATTGCCTGACGCGCATTGCAATTTTTATTTATTCGAAACCACAATATAATTCTTTAACAAATGACGCCATGCGTGTGGAAACGTTTTTGGCAACGTTACAAGAGCCGTACCATAAAATGTTTGCCGTAACCATGCAAGAAGATCAATTTGATTTATCAACCATTGGAAATCCAATAGTAAAAAGTTGTACTCCTCCACAAGGTCCACATGACGGTGGAATTGAAATCTTTATCAATGGATTCAAATTTGATCGTCGTTTAGGAGGCGTGTATTGCCGTTTCGGCAAAGCGTTTGTAAAAGCCACTGATGTCACAAATAATCGAATTACTGTTCGGCCACCACCAAGAATCGAAACAGGAATTTTGAAACCTGATATAGGAATCGAGTTTGAGCAAGGAGAGAATCACATGACTTTTATTGTGAATGTTTTTAACAAAATTGATATTGATGTATTTGTTACGAATCGTATGAATGAGCCAAAGAACATGTCTACGACATGTGCGCCGTTTTCGTACAAGGATGCAATGCCGAGCTTTATACTCGGTCCAGAGATCATAAACGAGATGGAACCATTGTTTTCTACTTATTGTAAAATTGATGATCCGTATAACACGGGTTTGATGACATTAGAAAAGTGGAAAACGTATAAAGGAGATATGGCTGGAATAGAGGCGCTAGGTGTACAGTTGGAAGAACCAAAAGAAGAACAAGATGATAGTGATGAAAGAGAAAGTGGTGATATAGATTTTTACAAGTTTGCACAATCTGAACGTGGTGGTTTTAAATTGAATTTTCAACAATTTTTAATGGCCAATGTATTTATCATTTTAACCAAAATGGAGGAGAAACATCCAGTAGAGTTCTTGATTCGGTTTTTGCAATTTAAAGATGAAATGAGATTAGGAACCAAGACGGTAGCTAGTGAAAATATACAATCTGAAGAAGCTCTGCTTTGGCAAGAGATTAATTCTGTGTTGAAAAGACCACATCGTATTTTCGATATCTATTCTGGACCTGTGCTTGTAGGTAGAGCAGAAGAGAAAGCTGGACCTGTTCTTAGCACAGCGAACAAGATTCTTATGCCGAAACACAAATTTATGCAGTATCGGCAGTATGACGCCAATACTGAGAGTACTGTACTGAAACACATCTCTGTAGCGGAAACATTTTCACATTTTATTCGAAGATGTATCCAATATGGTTTTGATGTAGCGGCATCCCACCAAGATCCATCTACTCGCACGCCAGTAGGTCGATGTTGGCACATTTACAACAATGCTAGAGAAAAGATTGGTGTCCTGTGGGATTATCCTGGTCAGTATAGTAACTTGGATTGGCATCCACGTTCAGGTGAATTAGAGCATAAAAAGATTCTATTGACCATTTACGATGGAAATGGAACTTCTCTCAAGAGTGATTTTCTGAGTGGATACCAAATTTTCAACGAGGCAGACAGTATAGGCAAAGCTCGAGATTTAATAGAAAAGAATGGGTATAGATTGAGAACAGTTTTGTACAAAGCCTTGTAAACTTAAAGAAAAACGCTGCACGAATGCACAAAGAAATCCCTAGCGAAGTTGTAGAACAAATCGTGTCGTATCTTCCAATAGAGTTCCAAACAGTAGTAACATGGGAACGAGTGAACAAACAATTTTACTGTGTCGCAGAACAATACTGGAAGATACTTTTCGATTCTGATTATCCAACAGTATTGTTACGCAAGAATTATCGTTTTGCATACAAGCAGCTCTACGCACACGTGCAGCGTAAAAAACCAACCAAACCATACCGTCCTGATGTTAGCATATGTGTTGCAGGAGGCGGAGGTGTTGGAAAATCCTCGCTCACAGCTAGATATATACACTACGTGTATATTACCGATTACGACCCAACAGTGTACTCGCATTATCTTTTTCTAACCATGTAGTGAAGATACATATCGAAAAAAAACAATATTACATGGAAGAGAACGTGTTCTAGATATTTTAGATATCGCAGGACCAGAAGATGACTGTGGTGTACACAACATGTATTTTCGTGACAGCGATGCTCTTGTTCTTTGCTGTACACTACAACAATGGGCACTAGATGAGATGGAAAAAACAATGGATGCCTATTTGCGTGCTAAGGAAGATGAACCAGGAACTTTTTCTGTTGTTATTTCAGTGAATAAATCAGATGTGCATTCTACAGAGATTTCAATGGCACAAGTTCGAGAAGTTGCGAACAAGTACAAGATAAAGCACGTGATTGAGACGAGTGCGTTGAACGGTATAAACGTGAACAAAGTATTTGAAACTGTTGCGACCATGGCATTGAATGTAATTAGCGCTGATCCTTGCTTGGTTGACAAATTGGAACGAGGAGAATCAATTTTACCTGTAACAAAGAAATGTAATATAATGTAGTTTAATCTTAAGTAGCTGGTAACATCTACGAGTAACGTTGGAGATAGGACGAGTGCCGCCTATATTCTGCGATTTGAAGCAGAGACTGACGATTGTTGCATCAGCAGAACATCGAATGAAGTTCTGCTGAACAACTCGTTATGGTTTCTTTTAAGCTGCTGGTAAACCTGTCAAACAAACAAAAACATGGTGTCGCTGTCAGGGAAGATTAGGGATCCAATACCACTAGAAGACCCAATTCCGCGTGAAATAGTTATTCACATAGTCTCATATTTACCACTTAACGTGAAAACATTGCTTAGATGGGATAGGATAAGCAAACAATTTTACTCAGTCGCCGCAGAACACTGGGTTACACTGTGGAACAGAGAATGTCCGTTTGCACCGTTAAAAAGAAATCATAGATTCGCTTGTATACAATGGCACATATACAGACAACATAACGCAGCAACACTGCACCCCCGAAATGATGTTAAAATAGTCGTTGTAGGAGGAGGTGGAGTAGGAAAATCAGCACTCACTACTCGCTTCATTCAAGGCGTATATTATCCGTTGTATGACCCAACAATGTAACTTGAAGTTTTATTCTGACAATTGTAGTGAAGATGCTTACCGTAAGCAAATAGAAGTAAATGGAACAGCGTATATGGTCGATGTGCTTGATACTGCAGGTAATCTTTTCAGATATATTTAACAATCAAGGTCCTGAGGAATACAGTGCTATGCAAGACCAATATTTCCGAGCAACAGATGCCGTACTTTTATGCTGTGACTTGATGGACTCCTCTTCGATCGATGAAATGCGAAACAAAATGGAAAACTTGTTACGCGCAAAGGATGCCGACGTTGGAACCCTGCCGATAATTATTTCTGTAAACAAATGTGACTTGGGATTAACAGACGCCAATTTGTCAATGGACCAAGTTAGAGAGTTTGCCGAAGAGTACAAAATTCCACAAATCATTTACACAAGTGCATTAGAAAATACAAACGTTACAGAAGTTTTTTCGGAACTAGTAGCGATATATGTTAATGTATTGCAACGACATCCGGAATGGATTCAAAAATTAGAAAACGGAGAACCTATTACGACTATGCCAACGAAAAAGAAGTGCAGTGTCATGTAAAAATTTATTGTGATTTACATCCAGATTTCTTTTCAGTCTTGGCAACAGTTTTTGGATCAGCGTTGTATTTTCCTAAACATCGAACAATTGCATCAAATGTTTCATTTAGATTTTCTTGTGTTTTGGAAGAGTTTTCTACGTACCCAATACATCCACATTGTTTTGCCATATATTCTCCTTCTTCTTTGGAGATTATTCCTGACCCTCTATCTTCTAACTTTTTCAACACGTCTTTATTATTTCTGAGATCTATCTTTGTTCCTACAGTAGAATCGGTGTTTCAGGACAGCGATGTTGCAATTCTGGAATCCATTTTATGATAATATTGACGAATGATGTTGGATTAACAACAGAAAAGCACAATACAAACAATTCTGATTGCGGGTAACTCAATAGTCGCAACCTTCCATGATCATCTGGTCCACCGGTATCTAATTGTTAGTGGTTGCAGAAAACGTACCCCAAAAGAAAATATTAACGGGGAATCCGTCAACGGTCAGTGGTGTTGAGTAATTGTCGTAAATAGTGGGAACATAATCCTCAGGGAATTTCTTTCTAAACTGTTAAATCTTATGCACGAGTACTTACGTTGTGTAGGACACTAACATACATGTTTTACCGACGGCGCCATCTCCAGTGAATAATACTTTAAGTAGTCCGTTGTCATTCGGTTTTGCCAGGTGCAGATACTTGACAGAACTTGGTATACCATAGTACTGTCTTTGTTTTCGCTTTATCGTATTGTCTTGTATCAGTTTTTTAATTTCATTTTTTTGGTTCGCGATTAGTTCTAAAAGTAACTGATACAATCGATCCATTGCACGTTTATATTTATCGTCCGAGTTTTTGTCAAGAATATTTTGGATTTCAGCAGTTTTGTTTGTGATGGCCTTGCTGTATTTCTGACTATTATATTGTGTTGTGAAACACTTTTCCCACAGTATGTTGTCTATGATTTAACGTGAGTAGAACTAAATTTACGTGTTGCATATTTACTGAGCGTCCATTTCTTGTTGGTAAGTATTATGCAGCCTAAATCTTTTATAGGGAGGAACTGAAGTATTATCAGCGATGCTTCACCTAGTTCAGCAAAGCAATTTGGTGGGAACGTGTTACTTTGCATGTTCATGTATCGTTCTTCGTATCACAGTTTGCAAGTTTCGCTTTGTAGGGTACAAACATCACCACTGTTATAGATCAAAGTAACGCTTTACTGGGGCTTACAATTGTTCTTTTTTTCACGTTTGTGCTTTCGATCAGTTGCGTAGTACGCACCTGCACAACGAATAGCAGAGTCAAACGTATCCTTGAGCCCATTTTGCGTTAACGCAGAGTTCTCCACATACCCAATACATCCACATTGTTGTGCCATGTACAAACCTTCTTCATACGTCACGGGTACCATTCCTCTGTCTCTCAACTTTTCATTAGTCGCTTTATCTTCTCTAAGATCAATTTTTGATCCACACAACAAGATTGGAGTTTCAGGATTGTGGTGACGAATTTCAGGTAACCATTTCAAGACAACATTTCTAAAAGAATCTGGATTGACAACAGAAAACACTAACAAGAATACATCAGATCCTGGATAACTCAATGGACGAAGTCTGTCGTAATCTTCTGGTCCTGCAGTATCTAGAACGTAAGTATCAATAAATAAACATACCCCATAAACCCACACTAACAGTTTTTGTATCTATCATAACATTTGCAGAATAATTATCAAATACTGTAGGAACGTAGTCCATTGGAAATGCATTTCTAACATTAAAAAATAAAAATACAACTTACGAAGCGTATGAAATCAACATGCACGTTTTACCAACAGCACCATCTCCAACGACCATTAATTTCATACTATACATGATAACATTCGCATTATTAATTGGAATCAATTGTAAATATCTTGTATCTCTTGGTATTCCGTATACTTCTTTTGGACCTCTTGTCCACGAGTTGGATAAAATAAATTTTTTCAATTCTGTATTGGCATCGGCCAACACTTCCTTGTATCGTTGGTACATGAAATCTAACGCGTGTTTGTATTTGTTCTCTTCTTTTGTTGAAATCATTTTTTCGATTTGTTTCGCGTACTTGTTAACGATTTGTTGGTACTTTTGCGAAGAGTATTTTACATGGAAATATTTTTCCCATAAAAGATTATCTAGATGGTGAGTTTTGTTTTTGATTCTTACGTGCTGCGTACTTGGAAAATGTCCAATCCTTACTGGTGAGGATTATGGATATCCAATCACGAGATTGCAGGAATTGTAGAATATTGAACGTTGCATCTCCCAACTCGTGGATGTACTCGTCATAAAAAGTACGTACTTGAGTCGACACTGGTACTGGCTTATTTTTCGATACACCACCAGTGATGATCACATTCTCATTTAGCGCCACTGCACTTGCAAACACGCAATCTCTTCCTAACGATTTATCAATTGGAATCCATCCTTCCGTGAGTGAGTAACCACCTGGAAAGTCTTGTTTAAAATCACACCCACCAACAACGTGAATGATTTTATCGATTTGGTACGAGATGTGACCGAAACGTGCAGTTGGAAGTTTTGGACATTCTGTGACTTGATATGTTTCCAAATTGATTTGATAAACGGAATCGTGTACTTGTCTATTGTTACTGCAGCCACCAATAATGGTCATTACACCAGTTGAAGAATCGAGTTCTGCAGTGTGATGAAATCGTGCTGGGATGATTTTACATGGTTGTGTAGGTAACCATTGACTTGTTATAATGTCGAAAATGTGAAGATCGTTGTGGCAGAAACCTTCGTTGTCGTACCCACCAAAAATGAACATTTTCTCTTTGTAGATAGCTGCTGAGTGACCGTATCTTGGAGTTGGTTTGTATTGATTTCCACTTGTTTCGATTTTAGACCACGCATTGGTTGCTGTATCAAAAGAATGTAAATCATTTGCATAACCGTTTGCTTTTCCTCCAAATATAATTAACTTGTACCCGAACGCTACTGATGAATGAAAATTGCGAGCGTTTGGAGCTGTTTGTGAGATGACTTCTTCCCACTCATCGTTTGAATCTTCTGAATGTTAGTTTGTAAAACGGAGAGTAGTTACTATTGTACTTGAGTAACTGATTTGTGAGTTGAGGACCTTGAGAACCTGAGAAAGCACCACCAAACACAAATAGGTCTTCTTCAACCTGTGTTGTACTGTGTCCGAACTTGTTTGTGTTCATTTCAACGTCACAAACATGAAAAAGCCTTTTTGATCGAAAGATTGGTGTGTTTACTATGAACAAACACATTCTTTCTTTTCTGTAGTATGAGTTACATCAACTCCAATACAGTGCAGTGCAGCATCAAATGCTTCGTTTAAACCAGTGCCAAATGCAGATGCTTCCACATAACCCATAAATCCCATCTTTTTTGCCATAAATTTGCCCTCTTCTGGCGTTATCATCGCTAAACCTTGTTCCCTTAACCGAAGCACTGCAGCTTTGTCTTGTCTTAAATCAATTTTCGATCCACACAAAACAACTGGAACACCTGGACGCCATTGCTGTAATTCTGGTTTCCATCTGTGCACAATGTTTGTAAAAGACTTTGGATCATTCACGGCAAACAATAAAAGAAACACATCGCAGTTATGGTAACTTAATGGTCTTAATCTATCATAATCTTCATGCCCTGCAGTATCTATACAATCGTTAAAATGTGGAGAAACATACCTACTAAATCTATAGTTACGTCTTTGTTTCCTAAAGTGTATCGTTTTAACATGACATCAAATACAGTTGGTAGATATTCATCGGAGCCAGGATGTTGATTGTTAAAGTGTGCTACGAGAAAACTCGTTTTTCCGACGTGATGGTCTCCTACGATAATCAAAGTCGAGATATCTTTTTTGAATTCTTGATAATCTTTTGGTATACCATATCGTTGTTTGGGATATTTTTGACATTCAGATTCTATTAGTTCTCTTCTCTTTTGTTTCTCTATTATCGCGTGGTTTCCAACCATTTTGTAGATGGCATCTATTGCTTGTTTATATTTATAAGACGTATTAGTTTGAACAATGTTTTCGATATCTTTTTGTTGATGCTCTTCCAACAAATCATAGGTTATCGAATGCGAAAGTGTCATGTACTTCTTTTCCCATATTAAGTTATCTACTTGTTAGATGTGAGATGTAGCTAACTTTTCGCATGCTGCGCTAGACACCAGTTCTTACTGGCTACGATAATCGAGTGTAAATCTCTCACAGGTAAGAACTGCAATACAATTAGATTGGCTTCCCCTAACTCGTCCAAGCATAGTTCTGCTTGTTTGCGTCTAAAGATGCTTGGAATGAATACGTCGTCACTCTTTATGATGCTCATGTTGGTGTTCCAATGATGTCTTTACAATAGTTTATTCACGAACAAACACATCGATTATCGTCTTTTGGTTTGACATCAGAGCACGCGCACCTTACAGCAGTGTAGTACACATTTCTTACTGACTTGTAGTCTATTTTAGCCGACATTTCAACATACCCAACACAACCTACGCTCTTTGCCAAAAACTCTCCTTCTTCTGTTGTTACCATAGATGATCCCTTTTCTAGTAACTCTTTGACAGCTTTGTAATCTTCTCTAAGATCAATTTTCGTTCCACAAAGAAGAATTGGTATTTCAGGACGCCAATGAAGTATTTCTGGTACCCACCTGTTAAACACGTTTTCATATGAAGTAATATCATTCACTGCAAACAGTATTAAGAATATATCTGTTTCTGGATAGTGTAGAGGTCTCAATCTATCGTGAGCTTCTGCAATTTTTACATTAGAATTGACTAGATGATGTCTTACCCCATAAGTGCAGTTGAACAGTGGTACTGTCGTCCACTTGAAAAGTTACCTACGTGTGTCGTTTGAGGTATGTGATCGGCTGGAAAGTTGTCGCTTGTTGTTAGTGGGCATCTAGTCACTTACGTAGCGAATCGTATCAATGAACTTGATTTGCCTGTTTTGCTATCTCCTACAACTACGAGTTTTATGTCTTTTTTCCCGTCTAGATTCGGTTTCTGTGGTATACCGTATGCTCTCTTAGAAAACTGATGGGACGCCTTCGTAACGGCGTCTCGTCGCTTTTGTGGCGCTTGGTCTGCTTGTACTGACAATAACCTGTAAATTTCGTCAATCGCACGTTTGTATTTATCGCGAGCATCTGTATCAATAATATCTGTAATTATCTTAATGTTTCCGTTTTCTATGTATTGCGTTCTGTTCTTCAGATGCGTAGGGTAATATCGCTCCCACAGTAGATTATCTAAATTGTTGGTTTGTGTAATAGTTAAAACCTGTGGCGTATTTGGCAAGGCACCAATTCTTGCTCGTCATGATAATAGAGTGTAAATCGATTGTCTCTAGATATTACAGTGTAATGATCACAGCATCTCCCAAATCGTCTAGTATACTTGTGGTTGTTGGTTTACGTCTTGTAGTTATTTGAGGAATGAAAACGTCATCACCAACTAGTGAGCTAGTCATGTGATGGAGACGTGTTGGGGTATTGAGTAGATTACAATAATGAACCTTCAACATCCCATAACCTACCTGGCAAAATATCACCAAACATAAAGGCGGCGTATATTGTCATGGTAGTAAGGATATGAACCGCAATGAACGAAATATGAAATGTCAAGCGCTTCGGCGAACGTATCCTGTTTTATTCTTTTGATATTATTGCATACGAACAGTAATGTTTTATAGCAACTCACAACAAACACAGATAAACAACAAGCGTTTCTCTATTAACAGTCTTTATTGTTCTTAGAGTTTATTCGTTAACAAAACTTAATTGGAAATAGGCCACTGCAGGATAGAATCCCATCATCGTTGCTTCTATTAGCAACCACTTTATAGGCCACTCCCAGAACTTCACTATCATCTCCTTTTTCATCTTTGCTGTTGCGTTTTTGGAAAGGTACGTGTGGAACCCGAGATGTTCAATAGTTTCCCACAATGCATTCTTTGCTGCGTTCATATCGCTAGCAGGTCCCACGTCAAACTCGATAGTCTTGCTTGAGTTAAAGGTAGATAGCACAATTTCGCTTCTGGTGATGAGACTGGTCTGTGGGAAGGAAATTCGTCCTTCTTCTTGGTATCCTGCTTCTGTTGCATCAATAAAGAAAGTGGCTGTGAATCCATTTACTGGTGATATCAACACAAGTTTGTGTTTGTAGAAAAACTCTGCACTACCGGCATAGCCCAATGGATCTGGAGTAAATGTAACATCGCGAGTAATTTGACTCAAATCGTTGACTATTTGTGAGTGACCGAACAGATCGTTCATGTGAGGCATTGCTGGTGGAATGTACCTTGGTTCATCGCTGACTACAACTGTTCCAGCAGTGTGAGAAGTCAACTTGCCAATACGTTCCATCTCGGATTCCAACTTTTTCATATTCGTTTGGAGATGGCGCAAACTGTTTTTTTCAGTGGCTCTCTTTGTGAATTTGGTGATAAAATCGATAGTTTGGGCAAGTTCTTGTTTGATGTCTTCCATATTCTGTTCGTAAGCAAATGCTGGTTTGTTGATTCCATATCTATTGTAGTACATTTTGTGGAAACAGAACAAGTGGTTATCTGTGAGTTGCTCTACACTTGGTGTATGCGCTCTGTATAATTGTTTCCATAAAACATTTTCTTTCACACATGCATGAGTGTCAAAAGCGTCGTTTCCAGTAGTTTTGTCGTTGTTCTTTACTCTGATACAGTTGTGGAAGTATTTGCACACGTAGGGGATAGAGTAGTGCAAATCTGTCGCATTTATGTACTCAAACACGTGAAATAAGATGTCTGGGTGGAATTGTAGGATTTGTACCTCTACTGCTGACTGTTTCATCTTCTTAGACATGAACTCCACGAACAGAAAGTGCTTGTTCTTGTAATTCTCAACTTGAAACTATCTGAAACAAACATGTCAAGACATAGAGCGTTAGGCAGACTTGCTCAAGATGACGGTACTCATAAGAGAACACGTACTAATTTTTAGACTATGATGACGACGATTATTACGATGAAACACCACCGCAGAGTACGTTTGATATGTACAACCCTATAACATTACTTAGACTCCTCTTACATGAAAGGAGGCAACAATGCACAATCGCCGTTGGATCCACAAGAAGAGGAGAGTATGTTAAAAACAACACGTTAACACTCGTGTAGGATATTTAAACGAAGGTCTTGACTATGTATACGAACACTGTGGAGACGATTTTACTGAAGATGAAATAGTTGATGCACTACAACGTTGCGATTATTATCCAGAAGAGGCGATAGATTTATTATACAACGAACGCGATGCGAAAAAGAAACAACAGCAGCAACCAACAACGAAAAAAAAGAAACCCCCACCAAAAAAGAATCCAAATAAGGCACCAGCACCTATCAAAGCCACACCAAACGCGCCAACTCAAAAAGGTAATTTCAAACATTTTTTTAATTGTTTTGCGAAGAATCTGTGCTAACTGGTTCGTATTTATTCAATGCTATTGTTGTTTGATGATCAAAAAAATATAGAGCAAGATGATATTCCTGAAGGCACGTTATTGGCTTCATTTGGAAGAGGAAGAGCAACACCAGTACAAACACAAAATAGACCATCGCTATTATCATCAGGAAGAGGTGTCGATCTTGGACGCGGTCGCGGACTTGCCATGGGTCGTGGTGACGCGACACCAATTTTAAATATTGGAAGAGGTGGCGGAGGCATCATGCCATTGGGAAGAGGACGAGGAATTCCCATCGTACCACAACAAATCGAAGAAGAGGAAGA
>JAESGV010001023.1_pt1 | contig 12026 bp, 10 predicted proteins | sample 9269781 | NCBI WGS metagenome assembly JAESGV01 (sample SAMN15741586, study PRJNA653496) | algae metagenome | isolation source: Tildeniella torsiva UHER 1998/13D and co-occurring heterotrophs from... | place: Slovakia: Slovak Paradise National Park, Hrabusice, Kosice Region | collected 2000-01-01 | reverse complement strand
TGGGGTGAAGGTGGATTTGCACGCTTGATCACTTCAAAATCTGCTGGAGGTGATGGCTACAACTTGGGTATTGAAGACAACTGCCACTGGGCTGTTCCAATCATTACTGACAACTAAATAAATTGTCTATTTCAGTAATTGTTAAAAAAGCCAGAAATCTTGTTTGATCAAAGCAATCTACCAAACATTTATCAACAAATTCAAGTTGTGAGTAGTGTCGTATGGAACAGCAGTGCTTTGGCTAGATACAGATCAGTTCAGCTAAATTGGTGCCTTTTTAATTAGACCCTTGTTAGGTGCAACTTTTTTTCACCGCAACTGCATAAAGAGAAACCAAAACAATGTTGTGCCGCGCGCTGCTAGTATGCTTGTTGTGTTCTTTAACACGTGCTACAACACTGTACTCGACAAAGCTTATGTCAGAGCCTGTTGTACACGCAAATATTAGTGGGCAAATCGTATTCTCGCAGCTAGTGGTTCCAAATCGGGTAGAGCAAAGTTCCCTTTCGCGATACTATCTAATGAATGTGTATACAACTTATGACCTATGCAAAAGTAAGAGCAGAGAGTTTAACTAACAATTCAGCCGTTCCACAAAGAATGATATTTGAGACGCAGCCAACATCCTGTATCGACTACTTTTCGAATCCAAAAATACTATTGAATGTGTCCTCTGGAGCCAATTGGCAGAGTTTACATTTTGACATCAACAATTTCTGCTTGTATTGCAACCATTCTACAAGCAACGAATTTATAAGTTTGCTCTCGAATAGTTCTGCCCTTCCGTTCTTTTGGAGAAGAGAACAAGCGGTATGCAATAGATCTCCAGCGATTCTTACCAACATGTACACTCCATACTTTGATAGACTATTAGCAACGATCCCTAGTCTCAAACTACGCCCTCAAGACAACTTGGCAGATTTTATCGCCGTTACACAAATAAGAACAACTACAAATGATCATGTTGGAGAAACTGATAGAAAGGATTCGTTCTACATTTGCATGTTTATGGAATCGAAAATGTATGCTTATGTTGACGATATCTATGAGCAATCGATTGTACCATTCCGTTATCAAGGAGTATGGATTATTGATTTAGTACTACGAGTACTAGTTATTTCTTTCTATGTGCTTGTACTGTGGATTCCTCGTGTCCATCATTGGATTCAAAACAAGTACAAAAAGATGACTACAATTGATAAGAAACAAATCATTCTAGAGGCGCTATCAGCATTACAGGCTCAGGCAATGATTGCAGATACACTATCTGCAGCCATATGGACTTTTGAAGATTTTACATTCCTACATACTACACCTGTAGGATTTAGAAATTTAGCAGGAGGGTTCAGAATTGCAGCTATGGTACTACTGAGTTTATCTACATTTTTAATCATTGTTTCATGGGCGTACATTGTGCATGTGTATAACCATATGGATACTTCTGAAGTGTTACCGAAAAAGTTCCTAGCTCTACTCGCTGGGGTGTACTTGTTCCATATTTGCTTTGCTATTGTCGGAGCAATTGTATTCACAACATCACCTGTATCAGCTAGGTACACAGTTATATCTGTACTAGTACTAATCGCTGTATTCCTGATCATATCGTTTATGCTAGCAATCAGTGCATACGGTGTTCGTATTCTATGGCTACTTCGTAAGAATCGATCTACCACCGAGATACTAAAACTCAAGGTCACTAGAATGATCCTAGTCAGTAACTTTCTATGGCTATTTGTATTGACATGTTTGATCATCATGGTTGTTTCGTTTTTAGCACCACAGAAACTCAACTTTTTCTTTGTGGTATTCAACATGACCATAACAGACATTTCAGGTTACATTATCTTTGTAATGCATGCCATCATGTATTATAGACATGATCAATTCAAGTCGTGTTACTGTGGGTGGATAAAAAAGCAAGGTTCAGCGAGTCCAGAACCAATATTCGAAAGATCTTCTACATTATCAGAGAGTTCGATATCACCAGTATCTGAAAAATCCGCTACTGATGCCTAAGAATCAAGTTTATACAACAGAATGTTCCAATACTATAGGTAGCTTCTCAAGTACCTGTAAATAATGAACTAGTTTTTCAACTAGTGCTTGGTTCCTCAACACGGCATGTTTTCCGTAACTATTATCAAGTAGTGTCTTATTGGTTGACGCTCTTATAAACGTACATAATAATTTCAGACTAGATCGTTAAATTTTGGTAACAACTTACTTGATACAGTAGCTTATAAATAATACAAATTGGTAGTAATCAGGATTTGGTGTAAATACATCGAGTACGTAGGTGCTAGAAATGTTCAATCCTTCTTCCAATTGAGTACTGGTCATAGCAGTATCCGTCCAATTTGCTTGTAGTGATCGTATATATTCCATTACTGTTGTATTGCATTCATTCTTGTAAAACTCGTAAATATTGTTAGTTAAATCGACTTTGATGAGTTGTCCTATCTGTGGCGTTATTTTTTCATTTCCCAACTCGAGCTATTGTATTAGTATTTGCGATAATAGTCTTACTTTTTTGCCGTGTAAAAAGTATCGAACAATCTTTTTAGTGCTTTCTTGCGTCTTCTTCAATAGTGTAACCATTTGCTGTACATTTGTTGGACTTGTTGCAGTTTTTGGTTTCATTTCTGGGTCCAACGTTATTGACTTGGAATCGTCAACAATGTTAATCTTTTTCACACGACTAAAGAACTTTTCCAAGTTGGAATCTCTATTGAAAAACTCAAATGTAAACTTTAAGGATTCCAATAGTCCAAACACTGCCATTAGCGTATCAGGATCGTACGCGTTGAATATCGAATACAAATCGTACATTGTACTTCGATACTTGCGAGTGTTATGGTGCATCAATTGTGTAAGTAGCGTTCCTAGAATATCTGTATGTAGCGCGTATTGTACCATGAGTGAAGTGACGTCAAATTGTTCCTCATTTGATACTTGTTTCACTTCTGATAGTTTTTCAAACTCTTTTACAAATGATGAACCTTCTGCCGACAATCCGCGTATAATTTCTTTTACAGGAATAATTTCCATCTCTTCCTCTTCTTTCTTGTGGAACGAGAAGAACGATTTCTTCTTTCGATATTGACGGTGTACAGTTAGCATAGTAGTGAAGAAACGAACAATTTGGTCGATCGATTCTGCGAATGGATACTCGAAATAGACTATTAGTTTTCCATTTTGAGTGCGTTCTACAAATTGTGAAGCTAGTTTCATGAGGTCTATGAGCTTGGTGTGAAGTTGTTTGCACGTTTGTTCGTGTGACGTTGGTACTTCTGATTCTACAGCTTCTGGTGGCGACAGTGGTGTCATAGGTGACTGGTAGTATACAGTACTTGCTAGTTTGCTTTCTTCCAGTAGTTTCTTCTTCTTTTCTGCTAACGCATTGGCTAGTTGTTTCTCATAGATACTTCTCTTACGTTTGGGCTGGTCAGCAGCGACTATTGGTTCAGTAGTAGGAGTAACGACAGTTGGCTCTTCTTTAGGTATGACAATGACTGGTATTTGCTGTATTTTCAAATTTCTCACATGTTCCACTCCTCTTTCATACGCATCTCTTGCCAATTGTTGTTCATTTCTTGACAGGAAGGACTGAATTTGATTAACGTTATCAGTGTGCAGTATGGTATCCAATTGTGATTGTAATTTGATTTGATTTCCAACTATTACGTTCACAGTCTTGAGTACCATTAAATCGGCTTGAATTTCTTGGTCTGGGTCACTTCCAAATCTACTCATAGTCTCGGTAATGACATCTTGTAACTGTTCATAGATTTGCGGTAATAGTGAAGAATCAGTCCAACTCGCAAAACTCTTTGTTTCGACAACATCCGATAATTTGTCCAGTACTCCCTTCATTAATTGTTTCACTTGAGCTTTCTTCGCTCTAAATCGCAAAAACTTTTTCGCTCGTTTCGATAACTTGCTTAACTCTTTCGATTCCATTAAAAAATTGTCTATGCGTACTTTCATATCTGCTACTTGCACTGGATCAGCTTCTCCTCGTGGGTCTTCTGGTATGACTTCACTGGCATCGCGAATAAGGGTCAACAATTCCACACGTAGTAACTCTGCCATTTGCGTAACTTTTTCCATGTCGTGTTGCAAAAATGCGCTTTGGAATGATTTTGCGATGGGTTTCCACTGGCTCTGCATAATGTCACAAATAGCGTCACCATCTTTTGTGTTGGTTGCGTCCATCAACTCGTTCGCGATTCTGTTGAACTCTTCACATGTGTCCACTTCAATTTCCGAATTGTGTGCTCGTGCGATAATGACCTTGTATTTGCCAGGCTTGTTGTGCAAAAATACTTTTCCTTGTATTGTAATTCGTACGAGTAGTGGTGACTTTTCTTTGAAAACAGCAAAGTACTTGGAACAAATCATGTTGTGTGTCCCTTTCTTCAATGAAGGTTCATGTGTACCATATACATCACTTTGTACTTGTACGTCCAGATTTTGACCTCTTACTTCGCTTCCAATAAAGATTTTATAGATTCCTCTTGGCACTTGGACATCTATCATTCTAGTTTCGTCTTCTGTGATGGGACCTTCTTCAAAATAAGTCTTTTCGAATTCTGAAAAGATGCAAACGCTGTATTGTGCATGTTTGAGTCCTAGTTTCACGTGAGATTTGAGTGTAACGGATATTGTTCGCGTCCAAGTCTCGTCATCGCTTCGTGCATCATTTTGTGCTCGTTCTTCTTCTGTTAGGTTCGATATTACCATGCCATGCGATTTCCACTCTTCGTTCGCGTACAAAACTTCTTTGAAATCTGTTTCACGTCCGCATTTCAAATTTATAGTGAAGTGGACGTTGGGTACGTGCACTAGAAGTGTGTTCTTGACGACTACACGGTAAAAACCAGCGACAGTTACTGGGAACGAAATGACTTTTTCTTCTTGCCTTCCAAGATAACCTTCTGTGCGATACATCAGATGCGAGTACACTACGTTGTTAGAACATTCCAAAAAAATTACTAGGTTGGTTCGCTTGTGGTAGCAACGTCGAATTATTTTCTATCACTTCGAATTCATCATCTTTGTCGTCTTCCAAGTCTTGCACTTCTTCTACAGTGCTGCTACCAAAGTTCGTAAGACCATTATAAAATCCTCTAAACGATGATCCTATGTTCATGAACTAGAACGTTGTGAAAAAGGTCTTCAAAGCTGTACCAGTCAAAAATAAAATTTTAAAAGGTGACACGATATTACAATCTTGCATTGCTTCGAAAAGTTAGCTGGAAATAGCTACTTACATTACCAGTTTATTCATAGTCATATTGAGAACATTCTTGCCTCCATTTCAGTAGCTCTAAATCGTCAATGTCATCTTCAGCTTGATTCTCAGCTAGAAGTTCTCTGTACACTATATTGCCCTGTTTATCTAGTTCATCTTTCGTGTTAGTAAAATTTCTTAGAATTACTGTATAGATAGTCAGAATATTTCTTTTGTTCTTTCAATTGATTCCGCAGCCGTTGATTGGCGTAGCTCAAGTCTTTTATCCTATGTTCTAGTATCTCATTTGTGATATTCAGTTCTTTTGTTTCATCTAGTGCTGCTTTGACCTCTATGTTCTTTTGATTATACTCATATTCTCCAATCTTGGACAGCAGTCCCCTACACGTGTTAATTGCATATTTTGATCGTACTTGTTTTCAATTGTCAAGTCCTCTAATTCTGATTTGCTCTGCAGCAATGTATTTGATAGCGCTTTCATATGTTTTTCTAACGCATCTAAATTAGAAGCAATTATATCTACCATAGACCCTCTCCGCTCTGGTTCTCCAAAATGTTTGACAATATTAGATGTCCTCTCAACTATTTTCCCTAGTTTCTGCCTGTTCTGATCTGCTTGCTCTTCATTTTCACGTTCCAGTGTCTCAATCTTTTGATTTATCCCATTGCTGTCTTTCTTTAGATTTTCATTCTGTAATGACAAATCTCGTATCTTTTGAAACAGATACTCGACTTGTTCTTCTCTTGGCTGTTGCGTTGGCTTTGGTAATTCATTATCTAAACTTCTATTACAAACAAATTCGAAATTATATTCTACTTTGTCTAGTCCAAACCGAATAGTATCACAATCGTTCAAATATACATTCGCTGACTCTCGCACGCGTAGATTGTTAACATATGTTCCATTAGAACTCGCCAAGTCGATGAGAATGCAAATATATCGTGGTTTGACATTTGTTTGCTGATGCGGTGTAGTAGACGCAGATATAAACTCGATAGTAGCATGTTGATTGTTAATACTAGGATGCTATTTGTTAATTTTCGTTACTCGTGTACCTGTAGAACAACATCACATTTACTCCCACTCCCTATAATGTTTCGAGAGTCTGTCAGTACAAAAGAACAGTTGCCGCTTGTTAACCTCGCAAATGGCATAACCGTTATAAATTTGTTTAGCCAACCAGTGATATAATACAAAACCTTTACATCATGATACAACCTCCTTTTTCTTGCGGTGGTGGTTCAGCTGCAGCTTTTCTCGCCTTTAACGTGATTTTGACACATTTGTTGAAGACATCAGGTACATTTTTACCTGTTTTTGCCGAGCACTCTACATACTAGGAACATTAGAAATGCATTTGCCGACTTACTGATATCGCTTTTATCTTTTTTTTCATCTTTTTGCCCATGTCGCTCGATACCATTATCATTTCTTGTTCTTTTAATTCTTTTGCTACTTCTTTGTCTGATCTTAAATCTAATTTTGTTCCCTGTACGAGTTAGTATATAAATCTACATACCACAAGAATAATAGGTGTATGTGGACAGTAGTGACGAAGCTCTGGTACCCATTTATCCATAACATTCTCAAATGAGCGTTTCTGTATGAGAGAGAAGCATACTAGAAAAACATCGGTGTCTGGATAGGACATGATACGCAACCTATCAAAATCCTCTTGTCCCTATCGCGTTAATTTCTTAGTTAGTGTCGTACGGCAGTATCCCAAAGTTTGAGGTTGATAGTTTTTTCTTTGTATGTTGCTTTTGCGTTGTAATTTTCAAATACTCTTCGATTTTGTCAGCAAATATAAATATTATCGTACGTTGGTCTTAATTATTAGCAATTATAAGCAAACGTACACATAGTCCTCCGAAAAAGTATCCGATTCGAACTTCATTAGTAGACTGGTTTTTCCTACGGCACCATCCCCTACCGCAACAACTTTGAATAGTTTATCGTTCTCTGCCTGTGTCACAGTGTCTGTCAGCATGTTGGTCTGTTTTTGGGTGACTTTGATGGTTGTCTTCGCGAAACAGTTACAAGAACAGAGTGTAGTTTGAAAACATCCTCACAGATTGTCGTTGGTCTAAGAATCATGTGAACTATCAACGTCTGCACTGTTAAACATAGAACCAGAACTATTTCAACAAAATCAAATAGATAAAAATAGCAAACGCAAAAAATCCTACGCGACTTCAAGTTATCGCGATGCAACTCTCAGATTACGTTTATATCAATACAGTGTACAAAGAACCACCAAGCGTTGTGAAACAGACTTTGGATTTAGCTAACAGTATGCGAAAAGAAATAAAAACCAAAGATCGAACAATATTTCTGAAAACGTACACAAATTGTTTCGTTGCTAGAGACGCTGTAACGTGGATATCAGAATACATGAATGTCGATAGGGACACCGCAATACGAATAGGAATTTACTTACAGAGCAAAGAGTACATTGCACATATAGGACCAATAGATCACGTTTTCAAAGACAACTTTTTAATATTCATGTTTCTTGAAAAGAGAGACGAACTCAAATCACCTGGCGCGGCTATTCCAAAAACAAATACGACTCTATCAGGACCGACATCAAACGTACAATTTTTAGCCATCAAAGTGTCGCTACCACGGTGTCACGCACGCACGCGAACATTGACTGCATCTAGCCAGATATCTATTGAAAACAGATATTACTGTAAAATAGTTGTAGATGACCAAGTATACACGACACCATGTACATCAAAACCATACAACTTTATGACTCCATTTACGATGCAAGTTTCAAATCTACCCACTGTTGGATATTTGTTCGTTCTAGATAAAGAAAAGGCAACTACACAAGGTCACGATATGATTGGCTATTCATGTTTTTTAATCGAAGCCTCAGAAAGAAACTATGATGCTCCAATTATCGATTTAATATCAAACAAAAAACTACAGGTTACTGGCATAGCAAAGCTACTCTTCACGATTGAATCATAAATTATTCTCCCTTATGTAACTCGTATTCAATATTCTTTTTGTATTCGTTCACATATCTTGGAATGAGGAAGAAATCCACAATCCAACCAACTCCAAAACATCCTATTGTGAACAAATAGATCAGTCCCGACACTTTCTTGTTCAAATAGAGTCTGTGTAAGCCTAGAAGCCCACCAAACACGAGTAAGGTGTAAACTTCGCCAACTGTGACGTTGTTTTGGTCACGTACACAGTGCAGAACTATTAACGTCAGTATGTTGAGCAGTACGTAACCGAAAAACAACGAAAAGAAAGCCATTGGCCCTATCATTGCATTTTCATAAGTAGATCGGGAATAGGAGGGAGTGGCATATACAGAAGAGTACGATAGCGAATATGTAACGCTGAGATTGGCACCAAGGTTACACATGTTTAGTATGTTAAAATTGTCAGTATATGCAAACGTTGAAATATTTTTTGTCACTTGCTCGGAAGCTAACCATATGAAATTTGTTGGGGTAATGTCGTAGTTGTACAATGTGAGTTGAAAATTTTCTATTGGTTCTGTGGTATTAAGAACGAGTGCGAGTTGCATGTTTGAGAATCTCATCGAAAAACCATCTAATACTGAAAAACAGGTATTGTTTGGTATCGTTAGGCTGTTATTAAACTGTATCGCAAGGGCAACAGGGGCGAGGACAAGTAACAGTACTTGTAACAACATTTGCATTATCTGTCTACTGTCACTCGCCATGAAGACACTAGACGTTAGTGTGTTAATTATGACCCTGCTGCTTATGATGCAAGTAATTAGTGGCATACTGTTTGGGAGTGGTCTGATAGTTGCTGCTGATAGACACAGAGTAATATTCAATAGTAGAATTTTGGAACCGCAATACTGTCAGACGCACTACTTTTTAAATCAGGCCACAGGAGTAAGGACACCCAAACAAATGTGTTTTAATTACGATCGTGATACAATAGTTGCCAGACAAGCAATCAGTGGTATAACAGGTGGGGTTGAGCTCTTAATCGTAATGTCCTCTATTGTTATGATTCTGTGGCTTGTGGATGTACTACCAAACATTACGCGTTTTGTCGTACCTATATTTTCAATACTAGTTCTACTTAGTGTACCCCTCACAATTTGTGCTGCTGTTTATACGTTCACACCACCATCGTTGTATGTCGCTCTGTTGTTTGAAGCGTTCACGTTTGCAGCCAAAGTCGACACTATACTGCACTTTGTGATCCTCATGGTATTACTACTACACCGCATAGGACAGCCATACATGAGTAGACTAACAGTGCCAGATGTGAAGAAAGCCGCTTCTCGAGCACACTACACTCTTCTAGTATTGTATACAGCTCAGTGTTTATCGTTAGGTATTTGGGGTGTTTCAATTACAAGACTGAGCGCTTTTGCAATGTTACCTGGGTCAATGGACTTGGTAACAGCGTTCTTCTGCGTTATAGCGATCATACTACGTGCTATACATCAGCGCGTACAAAAACACAAGTTGATGATTCTACTACAAACAATTGTGTACGTCCTACTTGGAATGTCAGCGTTTTCAACGCTCATACTATTATCTGTTGGTAGCGCTACTATTGCGCAAAACTTTGATGCATCAGCACAACCAGCACTGTATAATATCATATCATGGTCGCTAAAAGCTGCATTTGTACTCTTGGTCATACTACCAACTGTACTTGTACTATGCTACCTTCGTTTCTACATTTTTGCCAAACAATGGAAGATAACACGTGCTAGGAATGTAGAACTCGATCTCAGTGCACCGTTACTAGAACCAACCACCGATAGAGTAGAGTTTGAACATGACATCAAACCATGGATCATAAAAGTAGAAGACTTGTCGTTTGATTCACGCATCTCGGAAGGTTCATATGGAGTTGTGTTTAGAGGCAAGTATAAGGGATCACGAGTTGCAATTAAGAAATTGAAAATAGAAGCAGATATCGAATTTGAACATGAGGTGCGAATGTTGATCTCGTTACGTCATCCGAATATTGTTCTGTTTATGGGTGCATGCTTGGGAAATGACTTTAAGGTATGAAAATCGACTAGTACTAACAAATAGTTTATTGTTACCGAGGAGATGGCTATGAGTTTGGATAAAGTACTCTATAAGACTCGTGAAGGTGGATTACACGCTAATTTACCATTCAAAACAAAACTATCGCTGTTACAAGATGTAGCAAGAGCAGTAGCGTTCATGCACGGAAAGGAACAACCAATATGCCATAGAGATCTTAAACCAAGTAACATTCTACTTGACAAAGCAACCAGTACTGCAAAAATTTGCGATTTTGGAACATCTAGGAGTATTTCAACAAACGTTGCCACTATGACTGGTACCATTGGAACGTTCGTGTATATGAGCCCAGAAGTACTATTTAACAAATCATACACGGAAAAGTGTGACGTATATAGTTTTGGTATCATCATGCATGAAGTGTTCTTCGAGTGGAGACCATACTCGGGAGAAGGTGACTCTGTGATCGACGCATTAAATCCATTCTTGTTGGGTGGTATGGTTACACAAGGCAAGAGACCTTTCATTCCTGATATGGAGTATTCAGAGCGAGAGAACGAGTATCTTGAGCTGATGCAAAAATGTTGGAGTCAAAATGCTGATAATCGACCTAGCTTTGATATCATTCTTGCTTTCTTTGAAAAGTAACGCTAAAATCAACTACTTGTCCCACCGTACTCTACAAATAGTACGAGATAACGACTCGCCATGTTCGAGCAACTGTAAACAGAGTTTGCCAGTGATACAGGTACAAGAAATTCCAGTGAGAATCCATGAGAGTCGCTATATTTTTGATGCTACTCGTAGCAGTGATCTTTGCAAAGCAGACACTGACGACACCAAAACCTGTCAAATCATCTGCAGGTGCTTCTGTCAAACTCCAACTTCATTCAAAAACTCATATAGTCTCACAACAATGTCTTGAGAACGCTGTTGGACTTTGTTCCGCAAAAGATCCTAAAAATGAACAAGATTTTAGTCGTTTCACTTTTGCAACTAGACAAATTAAACAAATTAAAGAAAAAGCGAGTACATGGGTACCTAAACACAACAAATTCAGCACTGCTTCAGAAGAGAGAATGAAATTCCAAGTTGGGTCTCCATTGCCTGATGCAAAGACTATTGCAAAACTACCAGTGAAAACATCGGCTACTAGTCGTCGCAAACTTCATGCGACTCTTCCTGATGAATTCGATGCAAGAAAGAAATGGCCAGATTGTATTACTCCTATTCCTGATCAGGGAAAATGTGGTAGTTGTTGGTAAGTGCTGAATAGATAAGAGTAACACGTTGCAGGGCATTTTCATCGTCTTCTGTATTTAATGATAGAATCTGTATAAAGACTGGTAAACCAGGAGTTCATGTTTCTGTACAAGACGCAGTGAGTTGCTCCATAAAAGGTACATGCGATGGTGGTAGTCCATACTATTACTTCCAATACACAAACAAGACTGGTATCGTTACCGAGGCGTGTAACAGTTACAAGAGCGCGAATTTAGGAAGTGGTCCCAATTTGCAATGTCCAGCTGCTTGTGATGATGATAAGCCACTCGATGCAGCACTACGATATCGCTCAACCTCGGCAACACGATTTAAAACAGTAGAAGACATCAAAAACGAACTAATGACAAATGGACCTATGACCATGAACATCAATGTAAGAAGAGGTTTCTGATTTATAACATGTTAGGTGTTCGCTGATCTTATGTTCTACAGTAAAGGCATCTATAAGCCTGTGGTGACTACCGAGATG
>JAESGV010001022.1_pt1 | contig 12028 bp, 12 predicted proteins | sample 9269781 | NCBI WGS metagenome assembly JAESGV01 (sample SAMN15741586, study PRJNA653496) | algae metagenome | isolation source: Tildeniella torsiva UHER 1998/13D and co-occurring heterotrophs from... | place: Slovakia: Slovak Paradise National Park, Hrabusice, Kosice Region | collected 2000-01-01 | reverse complement strand
TGACATGCAAAAAGTTACACGCCACACATACCACCTTCTTCGCCATACAATTATTCGTCGCATGTCTGTACAAATTTCAGATCGCATTAATAACCTTCTACTCGAAGATCTCGACCAATGTGACGCAGATATGGATCGATTTCTCAAACTACTGGCAAAAGCCAAAGCAAACATGTGCTGGCACAAACACTCCACATTCAAAGATCATTTATTCGATGTTTGGAGAATACTTTATATTTGGAAACAACCAACACCGGTTTGTCGATTAGGCATGTTTCACTCGTCGTATAGCAATTCTTACGTGAACTTGGCTATATTCAACCCTAACACTGAAAGACAAGTAGTCAGAGATACAATTGGACAAGAAGCAGAAGAACTGGTACATCTATTTTGTATCATTCCTCGACAAGAACTTATATTCGAAAAACTATTTCCATTTGTTCAGCAAAAAGACTTTTCCAACGTTGATCAACTCGTTCCCAAGCAAGGAATTACTCTAAAACACATTCGAACTGGAGAAGATATTCTTGTTAGTCGTTATCACGTGTGTACGTTTATCATCACTACAATTGCCGATTTTGTTGATCAACTATTCGGCTGGCAAGATGACATGTTTGATCCTATGGCGTACCAAGGTGCTCCAATGAAGGGAAACGATCACAAATGTTTATGGCCAGGAGATGGTCGACCAGGAATTTATTTATCATTTTTATCGAAACTAGGACAACTCGTGCATGTGTTAAAAGATGATCGTATCATCATTCCACCCGTGTTTGACAATTTAACAAAAACTATTGACGAACAAAGTGAAAAACGAGCACGAGATTTGTATTGGGATGTTATAACCATGAAAAATAGAAAAGAACATACACGAGAGGCAGAAACGAGTCTAAAAGAATGTTGCAAATTGAATCCATTTATTGGTGAACCACATGCTGTATTAGCACAAATATACTTACAAGATGCACGATATGAAGAGGCAGAAAAAGAAGCAAGCGAAGCGATACGGATTATGTGTGAGTGGGGAACTGCCTACGATAAAAGAATCACATGGCAAGGATGGTTAGCATGGGCAAGAGTACTACATCAGAACGCTGTTGATCGTGCCTGGCCTAGTACAGCACTTGGTATGATAAATTTGGGACTAGTAAAATAAATACATTTATGTAATTTTTATAAAACTAATATTATTAAAAGAACCCAAACGAAGATGTAGACCCTTTGATATCTGGATAGATTGTTTGAATTAGTGTGTACAGCTGTAGTAACGACAACTCCCATCCTCTTTTGCCTTCAGAGGTTTGATCACCTGCCTTGAGTTTATGTTCAATGGAAACGGCAAACTTGAAAAATTGTTCAAATTCTATACAGCTCTTGTCCCCAAGTATAGATTGATCATAGGCAACTTCACCAAACTTTTCAACAATGTGCATAAATAAGCTCCATACTGCTAGGGCGTCATCTTCCTCGTCACACAACTCTAACTCATCGATCAACTCTTGTAGTACCTCTGTAACTATCTCCTTGCTTATAAACTGTTCCAACTTGAACTCGTTAATATCATCACAGACTATAATCCACGCCAAAATGTTTGTAATATCCTTTCTCAAACTCTTGAAGTGATTTCAACTTTTGCAAACTTGCTATGTTTTCAAAACTCTCTCTGCGAGCGCCTTGCACAGCAAACACATCAAATAGTTTCAAAGTACGTAGTGAAGTAGTACATGCTTCTCTCAGAATCTTTTCTACCCATGCAACTTGTGGTATATTTGTATTATACTCATGATACCAATACCGTGTAAACTTGTTTTTGCATAGTTCTACATATTTGAGATTCTTACATTGGGTAAGTGCGTACTCTTTGGGATCTGTTTGGAATGGATGGTTAAACGCACGAACACTTAGTGTTTCTAATGTATCAGCCCAACTTTGAGTCATCTCTTGTAGTACTTGTCCTGTGAGTAAATGTTCATCTTGCTTTACAAGATCCAACTTGATGTGTTTCAACTTGGTTGCATGAATAAAATTGATTAGTGGTTCATGGTAGATATTCAGTGGGTGATAGTCGGCGCTTTCAAAGGTCATACACAGTGACTCCATGTCATGACAGTGTTGTAATGCTCTGAATAGATATGAACCTATTCGCTTTAGTTTAAGCTCACAGTGTTTCAAGTGAGGACTTGATTCCAATAGTGACCGTGGAAATTCAGTATTGTTGTCGTAATTGGGACAAATAATACTCATAGACTCTATTTGGGTCTCGCGGAGAACTTTGGTATTTGTGAACACTTTGCTGACAGTGTTGAATTTCACGTGTAGTTCCTTGAGGTTACAGGATTCGACGACGGATAGCAACTCATCTAAACATGGCATGACGTAACAATCTATCGATAGGCGCGATATATTTTCTGCTATCTCTGGGTGCATTGTTATACCCTTGTATATGAGTTCCTGTATAAATAGAGAGTGTTTGTACGCGACCAACTGAATTGAGCCAAAGCGAACATGTTTCATCAACTCCAACAAGTGTACTAACAGAGTTTTTTCTTGTTCTCCCTCTTCATCGTCATCATTGAATTTGTTGTTACGAAGTACTATCGAGAAAGTGTCACGTACCCAAAACTCTGTGTTATGTACGCGTTCATAGAAACTCCAGTTTAACTGGCCAATGGCAACAAAGTAGAAGTGAGTTGCCGAAACAATAGAGGATGAGTTTTCTGTACGTTCAGTCTCTATGATAAAACGACCTATGTTGTGTAGAATCTCATCGGGTAAAGCGTCCATTTTCCTGTTCTTACAATAAAAACTAGTGAGACGTCTCGCCTTTGTGTAGAGGTATGTTAAATCCCAATCGTTTATTATCCAAAGTACTTGTTGTGTAGTTGATGTACATCTTCAAAGACTTCATCAATCGATTTTGATGAATCCAATTTCTCCACTTTGTTCAACGCAGAAAAGTATTCGATCACTGGCATCGATTGATCTTGGAATGTTACAAATCGTTTCTTGATACTGTTAATATTATCGTCACTTCGTCCAGATGTTTCTCCTCGCTTCAACAAACGTTGCTCCAATACACTCATTGGGCAATCAAAGAACAATACAAACTTGCATGGTTGAATTGCTCGTTCAAAGTCTAACGCTTGTTTCATTTCTCTTGGAAATCCATCTATTAAAAATGTACTATTTTCTGAATCAGGGTGATTCATTATCGATTGTCGTAAAAGTTCGATTGTTACTTCTCCAGGTACAATCTTTCCTTCTTCGATGAATCCTGCTATCATTTTTCCTAGTTCTGTGTCTGTTCTCTTCGCTTGCTCGCGCAGTAAATCGCCCGCCGAAAAGTGCACATATTTAAATCGTTTGACCATGCGCTCACATTGAGTACCTTTTCCACTTCCTGGTCCACCTTTTCGTTTAGCGCTTTGAATTTACGATTTTACCTAATACAAATATAATTGATCTTTTTGGAGCAATCTTTTTTCTTTCTAAATAGGTTATCTAATTGTTCGCTATCGTCATACCTTCTAATGCTGATATTAAAAATGGAATAGGTTCTGTTGGTTTTTCTTTGATTAACAAAGCCGTTAGGTCATTGAATAGACCCTCCAGTTGGTGCGTTTGCATATACGTTTTAAACTTTTCTTGTTCTACCGCAGTGTTTGGCATGTGTTTATAAAGATCTCGTCAACTGCAAGTTGTATGAGAATATTTAATCAAAAACGAGATGTGCAGCTACACTCGGTGCTTGCGATTTTGTTCCTTGCAAGTGTCTATAGTATCGATGCAACACTTCCAAGTTTAGCATATAAACTTGATCTTCTGATATTGAACTTGTTACATGTGCAGGTGTAGGCGCAATTGGTTCTTTTCGCTGAGCTTTGTTAAATAGTATCAAATAGTAATCCGCCTCTCTATCGATTTCGATGTGACGTTGCTTGAACCATATACTAGCCGCACTATCGATTTCATTCATTTGTAAGAACAATAGAGCCATGTTGAACGATACAGAAAGCATCATGTCTGCATCCATTTGTTCATCAATTAACGAATAGGCCTTCTTGAGTGATAAAAGTGCGTCTGTCTTTTGATCCATACAAATATACACTTGTGCGATATTATTGTAGCCTTGTAATAGTAAAGTTCGTTCCTGATGGTTCAATTTGGTCACTGGAATTGATTCAAACAATTGTATCGCATGTTCAAGTGATTTGATGCACTCTGATGAAGACGCTTGTTCCATTGATAATAAAGCATCAGCCTTGTACAAGAGTATGATTGGATCATCAGGGTAACTCTTCAAAACATGATTGCAAATTGATAATGCCTTCTCACAGTCGTCTGACTCTAATAAACAAAACACAAACTCTTGAAAGATCGAAATTGGTTTGACACCATGCAACGTACCCCAACATTTATCATTCTATAATAAGTGTAGGTGTATTGAATCTTACGTTTGTATCATTGATTAAGAAATCAAGTATGTACTGATAGGCAGCGTTTGCAAACTCATAGTTCTTTTGTTTCATTCCACACTGTCCCATCATGTACATGACTTGCAATGGTGTTGGTATCGTGTTTGTCGTTTCTGGTATCATAACTCCAGTACTTTTTCGTTCACGAGGTTTGTCCTCCATTGCTTTCAATACAAACTCAAATGTCTTGTATTGCGCAAAATAGTTTTTCTGTTTGCCGTACTGTATTGCAATATTGTATAGTGGAAGTATTGATCCTGTATTGGAAGATTCTTGTGTTCGTATAGACTGTTGGAAATAGTTCATGGCTTGTTTGTAGTTTTTCTATTTTTGTTAGTGTATCAGTTAGTGACTTACTTGGTTGGAGTATATGCAACCTAGTAATATCAAACTTTGATGTTCGAAACACTTTCTTGATTCTACACATTTTTTCAAGTACTTTTCGGCGTCTTTCATATTTCCTGCTTCGTACGCTAGTACTCCCGTTAAAAGCAACGCAGCGTTCATCTCTCCTGGGTATAGTTCGATACAACGTTGACAGTGTGAGAATGCTTCAGATTCTGATCGATCAGTATCTAACGTTCGTATTGCAGTCGCTAACAGAAACTCTGAAATAGCTTCAACTCGCTTCATTTCACTTGATTGCTCTTCACAAACTCTGGAAATGCTACTAAACATTGTTGTCATCGTATTGCTTTCTAATAGTCTTATGGCGTCTTTTTCATGAGAGCTGTGAAGCAAACACGATGTAACTAGGCAAATAAAGCTTCCTAATGCGACATGCAGGTCTTTGAATTCTTCCATGTGACTCGTAATTGCACTAGTTGGTTTGGAAACGGCTCTTGATAGATTTTTTGTGTAGTGTTTTACGATTGATAGTATGTTGTCGATCTGCTCTTGTTCTGTTCTCTCCTGTGATAATTTTTGCTTTTTCTTTGGTCTACTGAACAAGAATTCATCATCGTCAAACGATTTGTCAATCATTTGCTGTAGTGTTTGTGAATCGGAATCTACTTGTTGGTATCTCTGACCCAATATCTTCGATGTTATTGTAGGTATGATTTTACAGAGTGTATCTTCTAAACTTTGAAGAATACCCTCGTTCGGTTTGTTTAACGAAAAATGTACAGCGTTATAACTCACAACCAAGTACGAGCGCGCAATTGTGTACAATTTAGATACATTGTGGACTTCGCCCGAATTTATATTCGCTAATTCTCGTTGTGCTTGTGAACAAAGCCGATCGAACGGATTAACAGTCGTACTCTTTTCCAATTCTACGTTACATATTGTTTGATTATTTTCTAATGCTAATAGCGTAACACTGTCACGTGTTAGACTTATGCAAAGGTTTGTAAATTCCAAACACGTCACGTAATTCTCTTTGCTGTATGCCTCGCTCGCTTTTTTCCAGATGGTATCCAAGTGTAGAATTTCTTCTTTCTTTCCAGCACCACGTTCGACCTTGTCCAAGAACAGTTTCATCAAATTGTCCGTTTGAATTGTAAAGTTTTTGTGATTGACAGAGTCACAGAACACGACAGAACTCGTGGACCATGGATGATGACTTTAAGATTAAAGGTACGCTTTGTGAAAAGAGTGTTAACATTCAGCATGGCCCATCGTATTCCACGAAAGCAATTCTCGTAAATCGACCACTGATATTTTGTGGCCGTTTATTCACCATGAACGTCAAGGAACAAAGAGCGAGTTTCGTATACGACCCTTAATCTTCTTCTACAGTAGAGATGAGAAAGATTTTACGTTGATGATATTCTTTTATATTTTCTACATGTCGCTACAGAACCTTACTCGAAACATTGTCATTTGGCCACTTTTGACATGGATTAAGAGCAGAACATCGAATCATAGAACTGGGAGCTCCTTTCGCGCTTTCTTTTTTGGCGCTTTGCTCTACATTAACCTCAAACGAGAGAACACAGACATACACAAATACTTCAAAAAGATCATTTTCCCACTATTACTGATATGGAGTACTGAAGATACGCGAGCAGCAAATCGCTATATTTTCCAAACATTTTTACTGTTATTTTGGAAATATAGGAGTGGTCCTACACAAGCCTTCACTTTGATCGTACCAAGTTACTTTTTCTATCGTGGAGAACAGTACACCATACAACAATTTTGGCCATTCTTTGGAACACAAAAGAGAAAGAACCAATACAACGAATGGAGTACCATATATCCATTTTTCCGTTTCAGAAGCGATTTGGACACTGTTGTACCGAAAAAGAAGACATTACACATTTTATGGCCAATAGTATGTTTGTTTTTCAACTAACACATCTAGTTTAAAACTGAATGGAGTCAAGACAAGTTATCAGTTCGTTTGTTACCCATTATATGGGCACGTCGAGTTGGAAATAGTTCTCGTGGATTTGTTGTCATCTTCTTTTGGAGTTGGATCAAAGATACAAAACTTATATGGGGAGTATTCCCATTCATTTGGACACACAAATACTACGACGCTCAAAAGACTGTTTCTCGAAATAGAGGGTATGTTGGATTAGTCTATTGGGATTGGAAGAAAGAACATTATACAATCGGTGGTGTCATGCCGTTTGTTCATGTTAAACGAAGACACAAAGGTATGTTGATGATAATCACGTATTAACTTTTATAGTAACGAAAGAACAAGGACATCATATACACGTATTACTCATGTTCTTGTACATACACGAAGAGTACAACGAACTATGCTTTGTTACACCGTTCTATTGTCGGTTTTGGGGAGATGAAGTACAGTTCCAAACACTGTTTTATTTGTTCTATTACAAAGCCGCAAAACGATTTATTCCAAATCAAGGAAACACTCCGGACGTATGGGACAGATGGAGTTTACTTGTGCCGTTGATGACATTCATCCAACATCAACCAACAAAGTTTACTGGAATTACCGTGTTCCCACTATTGTTCTACTATAGACGATCACCAACACCAGGTTCATATGATGACAAAGAGTACACATTCCTCATGTGTCCAGTGTACATTTTCTACACATCGATTGATAGATACTACAAGCGATGTATGAAGTTCCACTCGTTATTGTACTCGTTACTCATTGTCATGACCCATGAATCAACTGAACCATCTGATAACTATAAGAAAGTTGATGTTTGGTTACTTGCTCCATTGACGAGATGTAAGTACATGAGAGATACACATGACAAAGATGTACAATTTTTCATCATTCCAATGTTCTATCTCAAGGGTAGCATTCCAACTACAAGTGTTACCGCAAAAGATGTATCGTTATTGGTAGTTGTGATTCCACTACTTGGGTATATACAACGTGATCCGAAACAATTATCAGTAATGTTGTTCCTGTATCTGTTCGGATGTTCAGTACGTAAGGTAGATATCAACAATGCAACAGTGGTTGGTATGGCTCGTGTTTGGTTACTACCAATCTTTTACTATAGTACTGAACGAAATGCTAATGAATCGACAAGAAGACATCTGTTCATGTTTTTACCACTGATCATCTTTTACCGCAAGTTACCAGACAGTCACTACACATTCGTTGGTGGAATTTATGGAGAAGTACGAAAGAGAACTTTTGTCCTACGGTACTATCCACTACTATTGGCTGTTCGGTATTTGCATATCAAATATCAAGCGCCAAACACTTTGGTACAACAAAAAGAAGAGTATGACAATAATAATCTAATCATACTGTATGGTCTCATTGGTCGTGTACAAGACCCTTATGATACTATTACATGGGTGTTTATTTGTTACTTTTCCAAGAAACGTACCCCTAGTGCAACTCAAAATGCCATTTACAGTAATGATTGGGCATTCTTCTCGCTATTTGGATTGCCTCCGTATTATGTACAGTATAGTGACTCATTCAAGATGTTATGGCCGTTCTATTTGTGGTACGAAAACAATGCCTCAACATTATTTATTTTACCACCATTGATTCGTGTACAATTGGACTTGATTGGAAAAACAGTAAGTTTTTATTTCAAATACTCATTGTTTTTTAGAAATGGAGTTTCTTCCCATTCATCGACTTCAAGTACAACTCGATACGACAAACGTTCCGATTACGTTTCTTTTACATTTTCAATGCCGCTCTATTTTGTATAAAATTGAAACGTACATGTGACTACCACAAGACACATATTCGTACGTTCAAATTTGTACTATTCCCATGGATCTATTATGAAAAGAAACATTTAATGACGCGTGATCTAGTTGCCACTGATGAACAACCGTTAATCAACAATGCAACGTACAAGTCATCAAGTGTACCAACATTATCATTACCACCAAATATGAAACATCAAAACATGATAGTAGACAAATACACAAGTGCAAGACCGGAAACGATTTTGACCATTTTATATTTCTGGAAAGGATACGGATTATTCAATTTGAAAGATGATCAACAACTACACAAGTGGCAAATGTACTTGGTTCCATTTTTCCATTTTGAAATGGATAAGACTGTATTGTTAACGGATACACATAACACGGAATCGTATTACACTGCCAATGTTCGGAGAAGAGATTACGTCGCATTGAGTTTTATTTGGTTATTACATCCAAATATTTGTTTGGCAAATTATCATGCAGAACAAAATGGTAAGTACATTATGAAGTTATTTCTGATTATTATAGGATCGTTCCAACAGTCACAGACCATGTACATTGCAATTTTGATTCATATTTCTGCGTCGAACAATGCTTCTGCTCGATTAACCAACATCGACAACAATAGAAGCGTTGCATTATTCTGGTTTCTGAGTCCGAATCTATCCTTCATTTACCACGAAATCTATGCTATCACTGATACAAGATACGGAAAGACATTTTACGTTTTCCCATTCTATTGGTATGATACAGAAAAAACAATGAAAAGTGAAAACCGTGAAAAAGAAGAACAACGTATAGTCAACATTGATGAGAATACTTGTGTTTCCATCTTTTGGTTTATTCATAGAAGAATATCCCTATTTAGTTGGAATCGACATCAATCCAAACAAGATGACAAATTGCTGTTACAAACAACATGGTGGTATTGGTATCCATTCTTTTATCATACCGATGGACCCAATCACAACAATTTCAAAATGTTGTTCATTCCCACGTACGATCGTTATCGTAAGTTAAAAATGTATACTACTAACTGTTTAGCAATTGCATTCTATAGTCACATGGATACCTACTCAACTCCATACCAAGAATACATTCCAAGAAAAGAACGATCTTTGGCAAAACGTGTCGTGTACATGGTTCCCTTCTTCTACACCGAAGAACTTTTCAAGAACAACAAAAAGCAGGAAACAAATATTTGGATCTTGTGGTTCTTTTACAAGAAAGTTGCACTTTGTAGTAGATGGTCACATGTGTATGGTGCTGCTATCGATCGTGGATTCTACATTTTGTTGATGGTCATGTGGAGATTGCAAAAGGATAACACGACACCTGCAATAGCTAGAGATAAGAGTGTATTGTTCTCATTGTTATGGATACATCCATACTTGGCTGTATTCCATTATTCTACTGAAAAAGTAAGTTGATAAACATTTACACTAACATGCATAGCGAGGTGGACATTTATTGTCACGACCACAAACAGATATAGAACTTGTTAACGTAGGTGATGTCAAGATTGATGTCAGTCCTCAAGATACACCATCACCATCAGGTGTTATGGTATACACAGAAACAGATGTCTTGTTCTATATACTCGTAATCATCTACATTCGAAAGAAGGATAATCCATTCTCGTTCAAGATTTCTCTACTTTGGTTCTTTGTCAGACAAGCAGCTTTTATTCGTTTAACCAAAACGATGGAAAGTATCAAGTATGGTGTATTCCCATTCTTCAAGTATATGAGACACAAAGGTGTTCGTACACAGTGGTGTTTGTTCCCATTCGTACCTATTAAGTATTCTTTTACTGCCAATTTCCTAGTATATGAAAAATATGTACATAAAAGAGGTGCTACGACTGATGGTGGAGTAGAAGATAAAAAGGCACGTGTGCAAGATCGGTACGTACGTATCTTGTATCGTGTTGCTCGGTTTAGTAGCGAAAATGACACTACCAACATTGAAATCAATCCGTGGTGGTCATATGAAAGAAATGAAAAACCAGGTTCAGAGTTTAGAATTTGGGATTGTTGTGGAGGAATCTGCGGCAAAAAGAGAAAAGGTGGACGAGATCAAACGAGAGTCTGTTGTTTCTGGTACTGTTAGAGATGTCTATTTACTAACTGCTTCACTTTGGTTTCGAATAATGGTGACTCGATAGGTGAATTTAGTTCATAGAAGGGATTGAGTTGTACTTTGACGAACAATTCATGAACTTCTTGGAAGAACTGTTTTATGCTGTCGTCACTCTTTCGTTCACCATCGAATAAAATCAAAAATTTTACATCTGTTTGTTAGTGCGTCGTATTTCGAAAACATACATCCAGCTGTGACGTAAGCCGATATAGTGTAGTTATTAAACTTGTCTATTGATTTTAAAAATAAACTGTTGGTTCCCCACTGTAACTCTTCTACAATATCCAAGCCCGCGTGAAGAATAAACTGTTTTAGTTGTGATTGATCTTCTTTCTACAAAGGTAAGATATTCTTTGTGACTAACCCTATTTTGAGCAGTAAACTCTAGTTCGTACAAGGGACAGTCCTCTTTGCCAACGATGACAAAATATGAAGCTGGCATCTGTCAAAATGTTTGAGTTTTAGGTTTACCAAGGCTTACAAGAAAGCACTCGCCAGCTCCAGTAAAACTGCTCTTCCAAATGAGCAAATCCAGTAATAGTCTATCAAATAGTCCAAGTTAACAGACAGTAAAAAACTGTAAACGGCGGTAATCAAAGTCAACTTAATCATACGAGAATAATCGTAAATGAAAAGAGTATCTTACTTGCTTGTTCCTTTTGACCTCTATTTTCGTGTTCAAGTAGAATGGATCTGACGTGGCCGAATTCGTGTTGGACATTGTAAATGATCATTGTCCGCCCAATCAACTGCAACATTATTTTTACCTAATGTCCAAAATCGCATAAAGACAACGCCCTTACAAAATCGGAGAATAATTAACCAATGACTTTCTCGCATAGGTTTACCACAGCCAACCCTGGTTTAAATAGAGCCCCAAATCAAAATGCAAAAACGTTAATACTGACTTTCACATCTGTTTATCGGCATACAATTAATAGACCCTCGAAGGTCCCACCACCACAAAACTTAACTCCACCACCATGAAACACCAACACCTATCGCTCCCATCAGAACCTTTTTACCGCAAGAGGTCTCCATATCGCGAATTGGTATCGTCACCATCACCAGTGGATTTTGCATACTCGCCAGCATCTTCACCAGCATCTGACGCTAAACGAAGACCTCGTAAGGTCATGCTCGCCACACCACCTTCCAAACGAGAAGCTCCTATTCTATTGAAGAGTAAGAGAAGTGGTTACAGCAAAGAATCTAACTCACCTAGCCCATACAAAAACGTCAACACTGTATCCACCCACGGCTTTGAAATAAAGCCAACGACGTTTTTC
>JAESGV010001021.1_pt1 | contig 12035 bp, 6 predicted proteins | sample 9269781 | NCBI WGS metagenome assembly JAESGV01 (sample SAMN15741586, study PRJNA653496) | algae metagenome | isolation source: Tildeniella torsiva UHER 1998/13D and co-occurring heterotrophs from... | place: Slovakia: Slovak Paradise National Park, Hrabusice, Kosice Region | collected 2000-01-01 | reverse complement strand
CGCCAAGAAGAAGAAATGGCCAAATACAAGCAAAAGGTTCGTGCTGTGCTACCTTTCGTTGATATCATGAGAAAGAAGTACAAGGAACTTTTGACTACTGATGAAACTGTTAACATTCACAATGCTATTCAATTACTCGAAATTGGACACAAGTGTGGACAAAATGTTGACATGTTGATGAACACTTTGGATGATATTCAAGAGTTGGGATTCAAGGATCGTGATGTTGAATTATTGGAAAAGTTCACTAATGATTTGATGATCTACAACTACCAAAACAGAGAAAAGCTTGGTTATGCTCTTTAAAGTAAACTTGTACTGATTTTTATTCACATTACTCTGTCAAAAACTCGTCAAAGAATTTGTCCAACAAATCCCAGCTTGGTTCAAATGGCGAGATGATTTGGTCTTGAATGGGGATGGCTAGTTGTGGGGAAATAGGAGCTTGTAAATGTTTCAAGGCAATATCCATAAGAGGTTCGCAATTCGAGTAATTGGGAATGTTGCGAAGCATGCTTACAGCCTTCAACTCTTTGCGAAGACAGGTGGACAAATCACAACTTGAGGCGTAGCAAATTTTGCTCATAGTGGTCAAATGCGACTTGACTGCAGTTTTTAAACCTCCAACGAAAAGAACATCTGAATTCTCTGACCCAAATAGAGCGGACAATGCTATTTCAGTTCCCATGTGCAATATTTCTGTTTTTCCATTATCGTCAAATTTGAAACGCAATTCTTCAACTATCATGTTGATCAACAAGTTGTCGTTTGAAATGTACAAATTGAGTCTTTCTTTTAACAATGAGTGGAAAAACGTGGGAATCTTTTCTGCAATAGCCACAATGCGTGCATTGTTCAACATGAAATAGTTCGTTCCATTCCTCAAATCATAACTTATAAGTTCCAATTCTTGCTCATTTACCAAACTTTCATGATCGACAATTTTATTTGTTTTGACCAAGTAGTTGTAGAACATTCCGTACTGTACGATAAACGACTTTAAAATATATTCAAAATCCAAGTAACCACTCATGCTCTTTGCCAATTGATTGTACATGATTTCAATGAGATTGCTCTTTGTGGTTCGATGCTTGTCAATGAACTGTTTCACAGCAGCGAGGAAGAAGGTTACACGGTCAGAATCTCTTTCGAGTAAAAAGTAGTATGCAAGGTATAAACAGCACGACGCGACGATGCTATCCGTGGCTACTTGGTCAATTCTTGACAAAATGACTGGTTTGGAGTTGTTAAGCATGATAAGGGCTTCTGCATCGTCGCCATTAAGTTTTGATAATAGTGCTCTGAACGTGTAGTATACTACTTTCTCTTCTACGTGCACCTTGCTCGCTTCACTCATCGCTGTGTCGAATATCCTCAGTAGTTTATCATCGAGAGATTCTTGTGTTGGTAGCGACGAAGAATCAAATACTGGTAACTTTGAATAGGGAAGAAGCGCTGTTTCTGAGTATGGGCTGTACGCTTTCACCACTTGTTTTGTTTGATATGTACATTCTTTTCCTAGTCTTGCACATCTGCCACATTTCCCTAATTTCTTGTCGCATTTCTTGTGAGCTTTGCGACATGTGGAGCATGACACAGGAGAAAGGTACACTTCAGACATGTGATGTCGTTGTTTGGTTCAAGATTCAGCGGACCAACTATGAGTTTTTGCGACTTGCGTAAAATCCGCACTTTACAATAGGAAAAGAGCTCACTTGGTTCATCTGTATTTCGTTATTATGCATAGTTATCAGCCTTGGGCTAGCACGCTACATTTACATAAAATTGGTTGACATGAATTGAAATTTAGGTACGCATCGTTAAAGATCATATAGGCAACTAAATTGATAGTTTCTGTTCTGTAGCAATGCTACTTTATTAAAGTGCAGTTTCAAGAAAAGTGACGCGTGACAATCACAACGGTTGTTGGGAAGGGTAAAGAAGGCTGCAGAGAAGCCTGTGTTCCTTCTTCACAAATAAGTGGTTACTTGTGGTGTTCGCATTTATATCCTCAGTAGTTTTCATCGACGAAGAATCAAATATGATAGCAGCCTGTCTTGTGTTAGCACACTACATCACAGCCATTTCTGGGAAAAGACCAATTATTTTAAGAAATCTATGGCGTGAAACACCACTTATGGTTACATGTCAGCCGGTTTACCAATCATGTGTCAAACTGAAGCAACGAAACAATTATGCGCAACAACAGCGTGCTCAACACGCCTCGTGATACGTCTTTCACACAACCAAACGACCTGCAAAGAGCTGTTCTAACCAACCTGCATTTGAATACTACTGAAAATGATGTGCGCAGCATATTTGCTTCCTGTCGAGGGTTCAAAGCGTGTCGTGTGAGGAAAGAATACAGCAACAAAGAAACCAGGACAAATGGGTGGGTTGAGTTTGATTCTAGAGGCTCTGTACAACAAGCTCTGTCAAAAAATGGGCAAAAGCTCCATGGTGTACCAATTGCCGTCGCTGCTTACCACCAAATTACAGAGCAAGATCTTACAATCGAGACTATGGCAGAGTACGACCCAGTCTACAAGTATTCGTACTTTGAAAAAGAAGTCACATTTGCAATGGAAACAGTAGGCAAAACATCTTACTTGTTGGTGTACCCAAGTGAAATGAGTTTTGAAACAAGACGCGATCACAGAGTAGCTGAAACTATCGTGAATGCACGCAACGGAAAAGACCCTTATCTTCGTTCGTCGCTCAAGAGAGAAATTTTGGATGCGCTGCAAAATTGTGTTGTTATGTCTTGCTACAAGGATGTCATGATCCAACACTATGCTGTGTATTCTTCAAACATTATCTTAGTTGAGCGCGCAGTACGATTCGCATCTGTTAGCGATGGGTTTACTGCTTCAGAGTACCAGTACTGCAACACTCCCATTACGGAAAATATTTACATTGAAAAACAAAAGAACAGTGACACATTCTTTGTTTTACCTTATGAATCAAAAAAATAGAAAATAGCTAAGCAAGAAAAGTTATAAAAAGCTATTAATACTTCAATACAAGAATTAAAGCAATAAAAAATTGCTGAAAAAGCCAAAAAGACTGAAGATAAGGCAAAAGAAAAAGAAAGTAATTGTAATAAAGAGAAGAAAGAAGTATTTCTTTTGTCTAAGCAGAGAAAAAGATTTATTATACATATTTGACAGAGAATAAAGATGAATCTGTTGCATTCAAAAAGTATAAGATAAAAGAAAGCTTTGTTAGTAATAATAACATTCAGCCATTATTAAAACGCTATAAGAAGTCACCTAGAACAAAGATATGTAGTAAAGAATATAAAAAAGGATGTAACAGAAGATGTAAAAGAATATGTGGAAGCTTTTCAATATTATCATTTTAAATGAATGAATAATGCTTATTTGTTAAACTTAGTTTGTAAGAAGTTACAAGTTGTAACTTTAAAAAGAAATGTTTTTTTTATAAATTACATTTGCAAAAGATTTAATTTTATAAAATAGTACAACCTGTAAAGCAAATATATTTTACAACTTTATAAATATTAAAAAGAAATTTAAGAAAACATATTTATTTACTAAAAAATCGTTTAATTTCTCTTAAATAGTACAAGTAAATAGAGGTAATTATAAGCAAGTTAATTTTTTTGATAGTAATACATTAAAATATAGCTATTTTCACTGTATTGATAAGTAGAAAACTAGATATTTCTATTAAAGTATTAGTAACACTTTAATAACAGTATAATAGTGATATTAAATATATTAAAAATCTCAAAATAAGAATTAAAAATAGAAAAAAGTATTTAAAAGTGTTAATTTGTAAGTTAAAAGAAGTAAAAAGGGTTAAATTAATGAAATATAGAAAAATTTTGCACTTTTTTCAATTTATTTACAAATTAATAAGGGTGATATTATTATGGCAGACCAACATTACATCAAAGTAATAAAAAGGTGGAAGAGAATCAAAGTATTATATTGTTTTACTAAACTAAAAGTGAGGGAACAACCTTTAAAAAGAAAGAGTTTTAACATTGTTCATGCAGGTGACAGAAGCAAAATTAAAGAGGTTATTGATGAGGTCATTAAAATGTTTGCAGTTTTGTACATATGTTATAAAAGAAAATACAAGTTACACTACCAAATAGTACATGCCTGTTGTGCAATCTACAACTGTATCTGACAAAAAGGTGTCTTACTTATATTTTATATAATTTTTTATCATTTTTATCATAAAAATTTAAAATAAAAAGCTATTTTTTATTTTTTATTATTTTCACTTTTATATTATAAAAAATGTATAAATATAAATGTTTTATAATAATATATAATAATAAATAAAAATGTTGAATTTTTGAAAAATTAAGTTTTAAATCTTACTAAATTAGTCAACTTGACTTATTTATGCACTTAATATAAGTGTTAAATTTTTAAAACATTATTAATGAAATTATAAATGTTATATTATACAACATGAAAAAGCTAGTAGTTTAACTAAAAAGTATTTTATATCTTTTAAAGAATTTATATATATATTTTTAATTAATAAATATATATAAATTTTAAAGTAAATGTTTTTTTAAAATTGTTTATAAAATTAATATTTTATTAATAATATTAATAATATAATCTTGTAAAATATAAAATATTATATCTAATTATCAGACTTATTATAATATAAAATTTTTCAAATATAATATAACAAAAGTAATTTATAGAATAAATATTACTTCTTAAAGTTACAACTTCTTACAGATTAAGTTTGATAAAATAAGTTATATTTATTTGTTTGAGATAATGACACTAGAAAGCTTTTATATCTTTTTTTACATCCTTTGTTGTATTCTTTTCCATATCTTTTATTACACATCTTTATAGGTGCAAAAGTAAACAAATTATAGTTAATAAGTAGTTTAAAGTCACTGTCAAAATTCAACTACTTTTATAAACTGCTTGTGCCTTTTTTGGAGCAGATGTATGGCTTGAAGTTTTTTTAATACTGCTTTAAACAGCTGCTTTATTGATATCATCTTTAATGTTGTAATATAACATTATTAATCTAGAAAAAGGCTTGTCTAAATGCTTAAAGTAAGATATTATAACTATTTTTAAATCTTATAAAAACTTATGCAAGTTAATTCTTATATCATAAACAGCCTTATATATTAAAGGAATTAATTCATTTTTCATTATAAAGCTTGTTAAATATCTTAAAAGAAATAAATTAGCAAATACACAAATATAATAGCTACATACAGTTTGATTTAGCTGTATAATAGCATATTTGAAAGTTATAACAACTTTATTGATATCTTCATTACTATAATTAGCAAATTTACTTAAATATAATGAAATTACTTCAGTAATAAGATTTTTTTTATAAAATATACTATTAATATCTCTGCTGTTTAATAAATTAACAAGATATATAAATATTGTATTCTTAATATAAGAAACAATGCATAAGATCTAATAATCTAAAAGGTAAATTAAAAATAAATACATAAAGCTTAAAGAAAATTTGAACTGCTTTTTAAGTGTATTATATTTCTTGTTAGAATATTTGTACCAAGTATCAAATATATATATGCTCATAAAGTAAAACTATAAATAGTTATATAAAGTTGCAAATTGTAACTTATCTTTTGCTTTACTTCCTCGATATACAAATTAAAGTTGTATCTATTATTAGCTTTATCAATAAAAGCAGCTATATATAAGTTTATATTATTATCAGAAAGCTACTAGTAGCTTTTAATGCAAGATATCTCTTCTTTTATAATAAAGTACTTTTTCTTTAAATATTTGCTAACAAACTTTTTAGCTTCATTTGTTTTTATATCCAAACATACACTTTTGCTAACTTCAACAATTAGTGTTTTAACTAACCTTTTTATATGAATGTTAAAATTTTTATATATTGCAATAGCATAATGCTTTCCAGTAATAGTTAAATCCAGAACTTTAAAAATATATTTAATAGCTGTTTTGATTAAAAAAAATATAATTTATACTTATATTAATTAAAAAATATATAATTTATACTTATATTGTTTACCTTTAAAATGCTTGCAAGTGTTACTGTAAAAAGTAACTTTAGAAACTAAACAATTATATAATACAATGTTTTCAGTTTAATTATACTATTACACTTCTTATTAAAAAACTTTGTCTTGCAGAACGCCTTTTATAAGTTATTATACTTTTCTTGTAAATTATTGTTACTGTAAAATAAATTGAATGTACATTTGATTAACATTTTTTAACAAACCTTAACATATAATGTTAAAGCACTACTAACTTGTTTAATATAATTAGCAATAATGTAGTGCTCCTTAATTTGTTTGGCAGTATCTTCACTAAGCTATTAGTAAACCTCTCTAAGTTTATCAACAGACATATTTCTGCCACTGAGAATATCTTGTAGCAGCATAATTTCTTTTAGTGTTTTTTTATTAGAACTTAATTATTCAATCTTCTTTGTTTAGACTATAAGGTTGTAGTATTGGGTAAATATTCTGTCATATAATAATCATTATTACTCAAATCATCTTTTTATATGCGAGTTTGTCTCTTGCTCTTTCTTTTTGATGTGGAGTCTTTTTCTTTTTTACTGCTCTTGATAACAAACTTTAAAGTTTTTAGTTTGTCTAAATTATGACATGTGCCCTTGTTTGATAAACTTTTCTTATTGGCTACAGTGTCAATAGTAGTGCTTTTAGTCTGTAAGCAAGTGATAATACCACAAACTTTAATAAAAGCTTTAACATCAATTTTAAGCTTATTTATGTCAGGTATATTAGTTATTTTATCACTGTTAAAGTCTGAATTGTTGCTTGTCTTTGCAGTTGCTTTGTTTTGTAATACTTTTTTAATAGACACAGATATGTCTACTTAAATATAATAAAATATAAAAAACTCTTAAATATCCTTTAAGAGTGCGCACTTTACACATAACACTTAAAAACGCGCACCTAAACAATCTGTCCTCTATTAATTAAAAATCTTAATATTTAATAGTTAAATTTAAAATAAATATTTTTAAGATATATTTAAGTATATTTTATAAAAATTATATAAAAAATTAAAAAGTTATTAAGTATTATTACAAAAATTATAATGTTTATTACAAAACTGTAAAATAAAGGATGATGATATAAGTATATTTAACTTTCATAAGTCAAATGAAGATGAAATAAAAGAAATAGACCTTGTGTATAACCAACAGCCTGAGCTAGAGAGTCCTTCTTCAGATAATGATAAGATCAATGTTGATAAAATAAAAGAACAAATCTAAAATTTTGTAAAAGATGAAAAACCATGATATAAGCGCATTTTATCACAATGTGTGCATTATTTGCAATATTATATAGAAATTCCAGAAATTGATGAAAATGATGAAGATATACTCTCAAAACCAGGTCCAAAACAAATTTTAGCAAAGTTATGTGATGAAAGAGTTAAATAGACTGTAAGTGACACAATGATGTATTTTTTGAAACATATTATAAGGTACTGTTACTTTCAAAAATTAGGAAGAGTATTCCATGGTGATATATATACTATTAAAAATATAATAAATGATAAAAGAAAGCAAATATAAGTCCCATTTTCAAAAGTAAATCTAGATGATTAAGAGCCATAGAAGGGTAAAGGTAGACCCAAACAAAAAAATAATAGAAAAGCTTATAATACAGCAATTATACAATACAAAGGAGTTGATAAAAAGATGTTCTGTTTTGGTGCTATTCATTTATATAATTATATTATAACAAGTCAGAATAATTTACAAAAAACAATATTAATCAAGTGATTTAATAGTCAATTATTAAAGAATATGTCTTATTTAATATGTGCTGATGCTGGTAATATAGGATCTGTTGCACATATTAAGTATTTAGTCAAACAAAAACAAAGAACTTTAATAAGTTTCAAAGCAGATCGTGATAACTCAGGCAAACATCATCTATTAACCAAGATATTAAACAGTGATCTAGCACTACATGAGTGACATATACTATGGAGCTCCTCAGTAGCAGTACAAGCTTGAATGGCAAAGTTAGATGGACAAAACAAGAAAATTGTACATATGGTATTAAATATTCCACATTTAAATAATAAAGTCATTGTATTTTGATATAATAAAAAGAACTATGATAATGAGGATGTATCTGCATTAAAAACTATTGAAGTTTATAACCATTTAAAGTGGTTTATAGACAAAAAGTGAACAATTATAGCTCAAATTCAAAATTTATTCTGAGTTTATCAACTATATTGTGCTATGATATGTGATTGTTTACTTATATATACTTATAATATGTATCTTTGGCATTGTTATTTATTAAGTTTGCTACATACTTACACTTTTCAACAATTTATAATCGATTGCTGCACAACAGTTAGATATTGCCATGTCATACTACAACAGGTATATAATATATATGCACTAAGCATTATATTGTATAAGTTGCAAAAGTCAAAAAAACGTAGATATTGTATTGTTTGTCATCTTTATAAAATATTAACATTTTATAATCAGTGTTATAATGATTTTGAACATTCAGCTTTTATATGTGATGGCAAGTGTAATGTGCTTTATTACAATTCAGGCATATAACTTATAGAATAAATTTGTTTATTTTAGTGCTATAGTAAATGTTGGATAAATTGTCTAAGTGTGCGACTTTAAAGGATATAAATAAAAAAATTTATAAAAATTACTGTTAAGCGTCTTTTGTCCAATTTTAATAATTTTAGTAACCTACTTTTTGAATTTTTTTGTATGTGGTTTTACTTTAATGAGTAAAGTCTTTGTGACATTTTTAAATATTAAAACAACTGTTATTTTTTCAAGTTAACCAGCTAAGTTGCAACTTGTAACTTTGACAATTTGTTATCAAACAAATATTATAAATTAAAATGATTATATCAAGTTAATTTAATTATATATTGTATATCTTAATATTGATATATAAATGTATATACTATTCATACTTAAAAGTAAGATATTATTATTACACTTTTTTGTTCAAAGCATCAGTTTGGCTTGGACATACCAGTTTCTTATTGAGTTATGAAACTGTTTTTATTAAATATATATATTTTTATTTTAAGTATAACAAATCTTTTTGTTATATAAAATATATATTATAATCACTATTTGACAATAAGTATCAAGGCCTTCTTCTTTATTACAAGTTTTAAAATATTAGCAGTATATCTGTTATTACTTCACCTTACAAGAATAGCTATTCACTTAAGCTATATTATTGTTAAAGCAACAATTACATATATTTTGTTGTAAAATAAGTAGTTGTAAAGCATAACTTAAAGGTTATATATACTGTTATGTCTTAGAATATTACAATTACACAACTAAAAAATTTCAAACAAGTTAGTAATATATAACAAAAATTTAAAAAGCTATATTAAAAGATTAATGAAATTACTAAACTTGTTGTAATTTATTATGATATATTTAAATATTAAAGCTAAGTTCCAGAAAAACAAGCACTGTTCTACATTCACTATACGTTAAAAATTCTTTATTATAACAAAGTTTGATAGTTTGATATAACATTCAACATATGATAAAATTATATAACAAGTGTGATTACACAGAATATAAATCTTGTCAATAATTTAAAAAACATTTAATTACACCTAGCTTTATATATATTCACCAGTTAAAGATATATAGTGTACATTTGGCAATATTTCATAGAATTCAAAATGCATTTAATTTAACACCAGCAAAGCAAACATATTATAGTTACTGATAAAAAGGTTTTAATCATTAAAACTTAGCACATTATATTTCCACATATGTATTATCTGCAATGCTACATTTATTTTACTAAAAATGTTGCAGACAAGATAAAATACAAGATAAAGGCAGTAACTAAACATTAACAAAAGGAAATTATGTTATTACTTTACAGAGATAAAGCAGTTGGTAGACCAAGATTAACTGATATATCTATTGAGCTAATTAACAAGTTTTTATTATAAATAAAAGTTATAATATAAGTATCATTTTAAAACTATTAACTTAAATTTAGCAATAAGCTGTTTAATACAAAAGAAGGACTAATCCATAAAATAGAAAATTGTTGCTTAATTATCTGTTCAAAAAAAAGATTTATGTATTAAAATCTAAGATATCAACAACAGCAAGAGTAAAAGCAAATCTGTTAGATAAAAAACATATGACAACCAACCTATTAAAATTGTTTAATAATATGATACAACTTAAAATTATTCATAAATTGCAAATACTTTTAGTTTTATTTGTTATAAAAAATTATTAAGTTTTTTAACAACATATAGATTAAAATAGCTATAAAATATTAAAATTATGGTGAATTTACACTTTACTTATTATTTAAGCTATATAAAACTTTACATATCAAGCTAGCAAAACTATTACAAGTTAAGTATTTTGCATTGATAGATGCTAAAAAGGTGTTTTATCAAAAGTTTTACAGTTTTTATACTTTATAGAAGTGTTAGCAAATACTATAACAGCAGAAGCAAACATCTATAAAGCAAAGCTTGAAAATATATTTAATTATGTATTTGCAACAATTGTTAAGCATGAATGCAAGCCATGCACAATAGTAAATGATTCTAATTCTACTAGAAATTTATAATAGTTTAACATAAATACAAGTGATATAAACTGGATATAAATGTGGTATTTATCTTGTTGTAAAGTATATTAATTTTTAAAGTTGCAATTTGTAACTTTAAGTTAACTAAAACAACTAACTTATTTTAAACTTATAAAGCTTGTTGTTTGTGCAAATATGTATTAACTGTGTGCTGTTATATGAGAAATGAGACTTATTTGCAAAAGTATGCAAGTTTAGCTCCTATTGGTTCTCAAATACTTCAGATTGAAACAAAGGAGATGTTTGTCAATGCTAGTCAAAAAATAACATGGTTACAGAACTTTTAAACACAAAGCAAAGCAAGCTATTAGTATCATTTTTAATCTGTATAACAAAGATAAAAATAAGAAAAAAAAGGCTTTAACTGTAGTTTATAATTTTGAAACAAGTGATAATAAAGGCAGTTACTCTGATGATGAGATATACAAATCACTTATTAAAGAGGTAAGAAAGTATAAACAAAAAGATAATCACCCATGGTTTAAATCAAAGAAAACATAAAAGTAAAAAAAGTAAAATCTTCTTTTTAAATATTATATTTATTCTTCTGTAAAATTTCTGTTTTTTATATAAAATATTATTCTATATAATAGCATATCCCTTTTTTTATTTAATAATTAGTAATTCTTTATTAACAGTTATTACTTTATTAATATATGCTAAACAATATTCAAAGTCATTCAAAAGTGAAAGAAGGCTTCTTCCCAACAGCTTGTATGACTACAAGCAGAATGTTATTTACATTTTCTATAATAATATAAGTAAGATACATTGGAATTTATATATTTGTTATATTGTTAATGCTGTAACAGTGATTATATAGTTAGTTTTACTACAAATCAAGGTAATAATGAAACAAGTTATAGATATTATGCTGCAGCTGCAACAGTGTAAGTTATTCAAGATAAAGTTCTGCTAAGTATCTATCTTTTAAAAAGGTATCTAAATGTACCACATTATATCAAAAAAGACATGATTGCCTGCTTTAAACGGCATATAAACTTGAATTAAAGCATTGTACAAGGCTTTAAACTATTACAAAGGGTTTTATTACTATTTAATAAAGAAAAAGATAAGTTAAATCAGAAGTCTGTTGAAAAGCCAAAGATATTAGAAAGAGCTACCAAAAAGATGCAAAGGCCACTAAGTTTCAAGCAAAAACTATGAAAACATAAGCATATATATACTGAAACTCTAAAATAAAAGAGAGTTAAACTAAAGAAATGTGCTTATACAAAAGAGGAAGAAGAAAAGGATGACAACATAGAATATAACAATCACATTACTAAAAGTCTACTTATATAAGATGTAAAACTAAATAAAAACACTAAATAATAATAAAATGTTTTTCTTTATTTAATATTTTATTTTTCTTTATAAT
>JAESGV010001020.1_pt1 | contig 12038 bp, 9 predicted proteins | sample 9269781 | NCBI WGS metagenome assembly JAESGV01 (sample SAMN15741586, study PRJNA653496) | algae metagenome | isolation source: Tildeniella torsiva UHER 1998/13D and co-occurring heterotrophs from... | place: Slovakia: Slovak Paradise National Park, Hrabusice, Kosice Region | collected 2000-01-01 | reverse complement strand
GCAAAGTTTGAAGCTTTCTCCTTGTTTTGTTCCATAAAGTTTTGTCCTGGGAATGTAACACATCTACACTTATTTTTCGATAATTGTACTGGCATTTTTACTCCATTAATCGTAACTGATTTGGCAGTACCGTGGATAGCATTATGAATTGCGAGATAGTCATCGTTGGTGAGTTTGTATGGTTCATCTTCTTCAATATCTGTTTCGTCAGAATCATAGCTTTCCTCTTCCGACTCATCTTCTTCCGAATCAACTTTTGAAGGTGGTGTACTTGGTTCTGCAACTTTTCGTACTCTAGTAACTGGTTTTCTGGAGCGAACTGGTGTCTTGGATTCTGTATCAATATTTTCTTTTTCTTCTACAGGTGTACTTGGTTCTACAATTCTTGTTCTTCGTTTTGTTGGTGTTTTTCGTGAACGCATTGGTGTTGATTGTTGAATATTTACATGCTCTTCTTTGAGTGGTGATGCTTCTGTGTTACGCTTTATTCTATTCTTGCGAGAGCGCATTGGAGTTGTGGATTGCTCTGTCTGTTCCATTGTTTGATTTAACGGATTGTGTTGCCGCCAAACTCAGTTTACCAACGCGTTGTTGTACAACATTTCATCTCACAAAATGGCATCTACCAAGATAAGAACACTCGGGTAATGACTTGGAACAATAATAAGCAAACGAATGGAAGAAACCGCCTTTAGCGACGTAGTACTAGACACCATTTTCCAGTACTTGTCGTTCCTCGATAAAGTAACATTCAGTCGCATAAATGTGGCGTCCAATGCCGTGTTTAAAAATTTGTCACAACAAAAGTGCATGGAACTCTTTCAAAATCAAGTCGATTCAATGTCCGTACAAGAGAAAGATGAATTACATTCATATCTTTTATGTCGAATGTACGCGTTAGACGCTCCAGTACCCAAATCGTCAAACCTCGCCTTACGTTTGTACTACCCACTAGATGGATTCATTAGAAAAGACAAGTTTTACGCCAAGTACATTATCGATTCCAAACATGAACTTGTACTCTATCGAAATCGATACAACCACGTATTAGCCTACCTTCACTCCAATGGCACCACGCATGACTATTTACTCGAAACAGCAAAGAATATTATCGCAACAGAACGACTTTTCCGGAACGTATCTAGTCTTGTCGTCAAACCAGTTTTCATTAAAGAAACAAGACCAGAACCAATGCAAGAAATTTTCGAATCTCTTCAAGAGAAAACTCTTCTCCATGCCATGTCACTCTACATCCGATTCAACACAAGAATCAATCTCAAAGACGAAATTTGGAATTTATTATCAGGAGTAGAAGGTCTTACCAAGAGCGAGCTTTTTGCATTTTTATCCCAAATACGTAACATTGATGGAGGTATGCTAGATGAATCCGAAAGTTTAGGTACGCAAATTGATACTACATTCGAGCTTGTTACTTCTAAAACGCATCTTTTTCACTTGAGTGGTTTGTACAATCAACCTGCAGACAATGGATCGTACTTGATGTTGTGTACGGATAGAGGAATCGAAGTTGCACTAGTTAGTAACGCTAAAAGTATTCAAACAGCATTTTCTAGCTCGGATCGTGTAGCGTTGTTGGTATTACTGGTAATTGGATTTTCTGTTACGAAGAGTACGGTGGGAGCGTCGTATCCGGTGTACTCGATTGAAGAACCTTTTAAAGAGATGTTGGTGAAGGGTTTGCAAGTATATGGTACAAAAAGAAGAGATACAAAGCCAGGGTGGTTAGCTAGAGCAGTCGATAATATTACTAAAATTAAGAGATTTGATTAATGTAATTAATTGCTTGTGCACTTTGAGAAAGAGATAGTAAATAGAAACTCGCGCTGACGATCAAAGTCCAACATTCTAGACCAAAAAATTCTAAGTAAAAGTTTCTTGATGTCTTGGAAAAGTCAAAAAATAGAATAGTCAACTTGAATAAATACCAAAACGCTATTCGTGTCGCTCTACGTTTGATTCAAAAACTCGAATAGAATGGTACTACTAGACATAATAGAAAAGACAGTAACACTAAAGCCACCGAATTGTGGCTCGTTTAAACGCGTAGCGTCTTTTGGCTCTTTCGATAGAAATTGGGAAGAGTTACACGTTGTTTCGATATCGGAGCAACCATGCCAGCATCCATTTAGCAAGGCGATGAGAGGAATGTCAAAATCTCAATCTCATGTCGACCTACCGATGCAAAACAAATAGAAACTTGAAATATTCAAAATACTACATTTTGACCAAACATTAAAATTATAATTTAATAACACACTACGATTTAAATTGAAAAGTCAGCAAATACTTGCTCGCTAACAACCCAAAAAAAGATATAAGAAATTTCCATTATTGGTCGCGACTACTGTACAACCACTACAGTACCAAGTACCAAAGAAAAAAGTATCTTTCTTTATTCTTGTAACTTTGTGTACTCTGAAGATGCATAAGCATATCCAGATTCATAATACGGCGCTTCATTGTGGTCGTTAATTTCGTACGTATGAACGTTATGCACGTTGATGCTTCTTTCTACTCGTTTGTTTTCTTCTTCTACCATGCTTGGGATTAAACACAAATCTAGAATCCATCCCAAGCCAAATAGTCCAACTGTTAAAAGGTAAATTATACCAGTCCCTGGTTTGTTGAGGTAGAACCGATGCACTCCCAATAGGCCGAAGAAAAACCACAAAATGTACGCGACAAGCGAACTCTTGTATCCATCACTATGAGATGATACACGGCAGCAACAAACGATAACCACTGATACTATTCCTAGCACAATACATAACGCTACAAGTCCCACGCCAACCACTATTAATATCATGTATGGTGAATCGACAAGATTCTTCAAAGTTGATTTCGATTCGTACTCAATGTCGTATCTTGCTTTTACTTTTTCTTTTCCAGCGCACAATTTTATCGTCGAAAATAGGTAATCATCTGATTCTGTAACTGGAACTTTTTTAACCATTACATCTTCTCCCATTCTCGATACTTTAACTATTATATCATCGTTGACGGTAGAAATAACGTATATGTGAGTACCGATTTTCAAACCTTTGTCTTCAGTTACGCACACCTCTTGGCAGGTGCCTGCACTGATCCAAACGTCATCTACGCATGAAAGAGCTGTTGCAGTCTTCACCAGTGCAAAGACGAACAACAGAACACATAATAACCGCATACTACACAAATAGTTACTCACCAAAATCGCTTTAGATTACAGTTCACTGTAGATGGTTCAATTTCAGCTCGGTATCTTTGTAAACTCTCAAACAATGACGTTGTGTGTACTCCTCGAAGACAACATTGTGAAAAGCTATGACACCAATGGAAACTTGCTTGGAGAAATTAACAAAGATTACGAAGATACAGCATGCTCAGTTTGGTTTCTAAAGCAACAAACTATCGTTGCCATAACAGAAGATGAAGATGACGCAGATGCAGTGACTGAAGAAGGTCGGCTGTACCCACTACACATCTGGGACGCAACTACAACCACAAATCTACGCATGTTAACAGGTCACTATGATGGAATCAAAAATGTTATCGGTCTTACAGGGGATCTAATCGCTTCGTGTGGAAAAGATAACAGAGTACGAGTTTTCAACTACACAAGCGGTGATGTTATCACAGAATACGAGTCGTCAGTCTATTGCCTCGTCAGTGTCGGTAATAACCAACTCGCTCTTGTTGATGCCAAACAAATTACTATACTAGACGTTAAAACAGGAAAAGAAACGATAAAGATTTCCTGCCAAGGTGTTGAACGTGCCAACTTGCGAGGAGTTGCCGTTACATGTTTTGAAAATCAATATATCACAAACTATGGCCAAACCACGAGCGACTTAGAGTTATGGAGCGTCTCTACAGGAGAACTAAAAACAAAAATTTCATTAGAATCTCACATTTTCAGAGTTGTGCCGTTAGAACATCATTTGATCATTATTACCGAAGATAATGTTCACTTGTACAATTTTGAAGAAAAAATAATTTTAGAAGAATTGGCCGAGTACACAGCAACACCAGTTGCGCTAAAAGAACCCCATTTAATCGCATTTGCGATACGAAAGAATATCATTGTTTTTGATGTTGTGAAGAGGCAACGAGTGAGTGAAGTAAAGAACAAAACGTCGGTAGATGAATTACAGTTTGTTGGTGGAGATGTAGTAGCCTGTTTGGATGACGATTCGAGTGTCACGTTGTGGAATTTGAACGAAAAGACGAATCTAGTAGAGATTGAACAAGTTGAAGAACTACTATAAACATTTAGCGAAGAATATGTTGCTACTTATTACAGTTATCATAATTTACAAATTGCTAAGCGAAGGTTATTAAAACGATTGCCTTTCCAATTCCTCCACTCGGTCCTGCAGGTATCCATTATACACTCTTAGTTTTATGAGTTCGATGTTTAATTTTTCATTCTCATTCTTTAACGTCTCGTTGTCACTATCAATAACTTCAATAGTTGTTCTAAGAGAATCTTTTTCTTGTGCTTCAAAGTTAAATGCTTAAAGTGGTAGCACATTATCAACATTTAAATCACAGCAACAGGTTCGAAACTGATCTATCATACTTTCTCTCATGTTTGCATACAGGTGGAGAGGTACGGTTTCAGGACTCTTCCGAGGTTCTAACTTCAAAAAGTCTTTGAGAGTTGTTCTGGCCTCAGACTTCAATCCCTTTTCGTTAGATGATTCTGTTAAAAATTTGTATGTTTCATTTTCTGTGCTTCTACCTTGCGAATAGTAGGAAGATTGACGAATTATTAATAGTAATGAGAGTAATTCAAACTAAAGTATTTCATAATTCAGCCGTAATAATTATTACTTGTGTTCCCACCTTAGCTGTCCTTCGCGTTAAAGAACCTACTCGAATCAGTGATGTTTCGGTGCATCTCGATATTTTTCCCACCTTCTAAAAATAGTACACTATTTGAAAATCGGTTATGATGAACCACCACTCACCGAGCGTCAAAGAGGTCATCAAAAAGTCGAACCATGAGTTCATACTATTATTTTTAATCTCAATTAGCGGATTTATTTATTGTACTCTTGGAACATTGGAACTATTTCCAATATTGCAATTGATTGTCAAACCATTGCCCATTTGGTTACTTATTTTCTACCTTTGGATCTCTTTTAAATCATTCTATGATGAAAACCAACAAGCGAGTACATTCCCGTACCATGTCGTGTACAATCGAGTATTAATGACGTTTGGGTTGATTGCAAGCTCATTGGGAGATGTTTTGTTGAATCTTCACGATTTGGGTGGCGTTATTGCTCCGGTTTTGTGGATAAAACAAAACGTGATCGAGGAGTTCTTCTTCGTTACTGGCCTATTGTGCTTTCTTGCAGCGCATGTGCTCTACACAATAAGTTTCAGTGTTGAAGGGCGGCACTCGAACGAGGTCTCAATAGTACAAGCAACTCTCGAGTTTTTCTCGCATAGTAAGGCGAGAAGTTTAATCCTCCTCATGCCAGTAGCTGCATACATGGGCTTATTGTATTGGGCCATACTTAATATTGGATCTCTCCCACAGCTCATGAAATTTCCCGTGCTATGCTACACGATTGTTATTTCTTTGTTTGCATGGAGAATGTTACTCCGATTGCACTGCCCTACCTTGGGTAGTATCGAAAATGCGATGAATAAGAGCGTACAGGTTATAAAACATAACCACTATCAAATTGTACGAATTGTTGGAGCATTACTGTTCATAGCTAGGTAAGTTTTCTTGCTTTTTGAGTTGACCTGTTTGTAGCGATTCAGCGATAGCTGTGAACGTGTTCAAGATACTACACTTGTCTAGACTCCATGCTACATTCTTTATCATGAGCTCTTACTATGCGTCGCAAGTATGTTTAGCGTACAGTGTGAGTGAGTACATTGAGGAATGGATGGAAACCATTAAGAAAAATAATGTTAAATTGGAATGAAATAGTTCCAGATATTTATTTGTAAATATATTCGCAGTACTCATTGTGAAGCTTCTTTTATTTTAAAAATAATATTATTCGAAGTTTACTACGATGGGTGACGTGTGGGAGATAGAGCACCTCGTACTCATCATTCTCGCATACTTGGAACCTGTTGAACTCGCACAAGCAGAGTCTATCAACTCTCTTTTCAACAGAGTTATCAAGAAAACCTCGTGGAATGCGCTATACCAAAATTCGTACCATAAGTTCTCACACGTGAAACAATTAGAAGAAAATAGAAACGCAATAGGGAGATCGCTACAACAGTGTGATTGTCCACCACGCACGCCTATACCTGATCGAAAGAGAAAATTTCATTTATTGAACAAAAATGTCGTTCCTATGGGCGTACCTCCACCGCGAAACGCCAAACGTTTATTCATGCCTAATAACTATATGAAATTCAAACAAGGTCTAGAATCATTGGATCCAAAGCAAGGCGTATCGAACATGTGTACTACAGCAACATTACTCGCGTCTTTTGCACGAAACAATCTCATCATACACGACTACACCACTGGAGAGCAACTCGGAGAAACGCTAACTATTCAATGCGAAGAAATTGTCGCCGTCAAGTTGGCCTACAGTCCAACTCACCACGTGGATACGTGCAAACATTTACTAAAAAATCACACCAGCGTCATACAAAGCATCTCTGCAATTGTTTATCAATTATTCGTTCTAGTACGATCAAGAAATCATTACGCGTTACATCGATACAATTTCTTTGTCGATGAACCAGATTCCAAGTTATTCCAAATTGTTTCAAGATCAGGACAACTCATGGCTGATAATTTAATTCCTCCATTTTTGGCTCAAGAAAACTTTTCTGCGCTAGATTTTGATCCAGAAAGTGGCGTACTCGTCGTAGCAGGTGATTCTATTTTGTTCTTAAAGAATGATCGTGTTGTTGCTGTTATGACAAATAAGACTATTCCCTCTCTTGATCAATTTGTACATGTAGAAGCAGGTAACATTGAAAATGTGCGGAAATGTCGCATAGTGTACTGCACTCCAGAAATGAATGCTCATAGTATGTATCCAAATACTAACGAGTACAAAGCAGATGTATTGTTAGTGATTCTTCTTGGTCAAGGAGTTATGCGTCAAATTGTTCGTGTTGATCTTGTTTCTGAGTCGCATAAAGTGACTTGTCAAGGTATTTCTGATGTTGCAAAAGAAACAAAAGATATAGGTGAGGAAGTTGCCTGTGATATCTCGCAATCTGGGAGGTATATTGCTTATAGTTTTTATCAAAGTACTTTTTGGACAGCATACAGCGTAGATGATGTAGCAACGCGTGAGCACTTGACGTGGTACAGCACGTGGCAGGCCAAGCAAGATTTTGCTGCGATAAACGAACAAGAAGCATTCTTTTTATCTGTAAGAGAAAACGAGCTACACTTACGAGCGTGTAAAGTTAATAGCAATGCTGATGAGAAAGTTAATGGTGCAATTCAAGGCGATCTTGAGAGAATTTGTTCCATCCACACTTCTGTTGATGGTCGCATCTTTATTGCAGGAGTAAAGCACCGAAAGTGTGAGATACACAGGCTCAGGATGTGAATAAACGATTCGCAAAAACTCGATTAGCTAGGCGGGCAATTTTACTTTTATTCTCCATTCCGGCACAAAAACACAACGTCATGCTGTCATGGTATCAAGACAGGAACGTCATACGACGTCTTGCTCTTATTGCGTTACTAGGACTTTCACACTGTGTAGTATTCGGCACTTTTAATTGCATTGGAGTCATGCTACCGTATTTATCGCGTAAAAACTCTACAGACTTGAAAGGCATGGCACTTGTGCTAACACTAAGAGGAGTAGGATCTATTGTGAGTGCTGCACTAGGTGGGGTCATTATGGACTCGTACAAATCATCGTCTGCTCGCCGTAAATACATCTTTTTCGCATTGACATGCATGTCACTGTGTTACGTGGTCGTGCCGTACTCGGCGTCGTTCGTTATCACGTGTGCACTGCACTTGTGGATAGGACTCATGAGTGGTCTAGTATCCGTTTTCAATAACACTATGATGCAAATTGTCGCCGCGGAATGGGCAACACCTGGTTTAATTTTCATGCATTTGGGATACAGTGTCGGTGTGTTGTTGGTCCACTTGTTCTTTCTCTTGTAACGGTGATACTACCGGTAGGGTCAGCACTGTCACCCTACTCGACAACCTACGCTATTGCAGGTGGTCTACAGTTCACCACAGCTATACTATTTCTCATTTGTCCCAAGCTACGGTCTAGAAAGCCAAAACAAAAAGTTGTGGAAGAATACTATCAATCTAGCTACCAAAGCAGTAGTGAATATAGTATCCAATCTCCTGATGACATTATACTATCACACGATGAAATAGTTACCAAGAAAGTGGAAATTATTCCCACGCCATTGGTGTCGATTTCTGCAACGATTCTTTGCTCTATCGCTTACGCGATAAGTAGCGCATCGGATACCTGTACTGGTGACTATATGCTCACATACGTGGTATCAACAAAACTTTCTAGCGAGCAAAACGCTAGATTTTTGCATTCGGCATTCTATCTTTCTGTATGTTTTGGAAAACTTATCACAATACCTCTATCCAAGGTTCTTTCGCCATGGAAAATTATCTTAGCATACTCGGTACTTGCTGTAGGATCGGTAGTCGTCGCTTTGATGTTCTACAACCAATTCATTCTATTTGGAATAGGTATGATACTGTTTGGATTATTCTTATCGGCACAATCTCCCATCATTATTGGCCTACCAACTACGTACGTTGGAATGCCTGTAAAAGGTAGCGTCACGAGTAGCATTCTCACTACCGGCAAAGTGGGCTCGACGCTGGTGCCCCTAACGGTTCCATTTGCAATCGATGTGATAGGACCTACTGCTCTTTTGTGGACACTCCTTGTTCTAGGCACTGTTGCGGTGATTACATATCCATAGTATTGCTTGTAACACTCAAGTCCAGGATCCGCAAAAGTTTGAGGACAATTTGCAGCGCAGACAAAACATAACGCGATTAACAAGAAGAAAGGTCTAGTAGTTCACAATTTAACCTGCAGGATAACACAAAAAAATCGTTGAACAGAAAAACTTTGTGTGGTGTGTTTTACCGCCGGTTTAATTGCGGCCTTACCATGACTGTTACAAGCAATAATTTTCTACAGAAAGAATTATACTGCCAACACCAATAATTAAACGTTATTTGATTTCTTGAAAGTGTTCATAACTTAGCAACAGATACTTTGATTATAGGAATTCATTCAATGTATGATAATGTCTCGTGATTTCATGTACATTGAATGAATTCCTACTAGTTGTACAGAACGTCAACCTTCAGCGTGATATAAATTGTTTTGCGATAGCCAAAAACAAACAATTCTCTAAATTTTAAGCATTTATGCCACCAAGCGACCCTTGTTTGCAAAGTCTATGATGTAACAAAGGAGATACCATCAAAGCGATTTTAGACAAGAATTCAAAATTTAAAAATTTTAGCTTAGATTGACAAATGTTTATGGCATTTCATTTATGCAATAGCGGTTTGGATGTAGCCCATAGCTCCTTCCTTTGCGGAGTTCAAAGCAGCCTTACCGACGTTCTTGAGGAAACCACCGGCAGCCTTCAACAACTTCTTGAAGAATCTGGCATCAGATTGGACACGCTTGACGGACTTCTTCATGGACTTCTTGGCGGATTTCTTGGCACCCTTCTTGGATCCCTTCTTGCCAGCCTTCTTTCCCTTGGAGCCCTTCTTGCCACCTTTGCGACCCTTGCGACCGCCACGTCTGTGGGATCTGACGATCTTGCGGACGGCACGTCTGATTCTGCGGATAGCAGAGCGGATGGCCTTTCTGCCGAGAGCCTTGGCGACCTTCTTCAATGAAGCGTGTTCCTTGGAGTCAGCCTTGTTGGCCTTAGTAATCTTGGCAATGAATTTGCGGAACTTGTGGACTCTGCGAGCAGAGTTCAAGACCTTGCGCATAGCACGGAGAGTCTTGATCAAACGAGCCTTGCGTCCGTTCTTCTTGGCGTTCTTCTTGCCTCCCTTCTTAGCGGATTTCTTTCCGGCCTTCTTGCCAGCCTTCTTGGCGCCAGTCTTCTTGGCACCAGTGGCCTTCTTAGCACCGGTCTTCTTGGCAACAACTGCCTTGGAGACAGCCTTGCTTTGTTTAGTTTCGGCAACTTGTGCGAATGCAACTACGGCGATGATGGCCAATAGAGCTAGAACCAAGACGGTACGCATGTTATGACTTTGTTTTTGGAATGATGTTTGTGAACCAAGGTTGAGCGGCTTAAATATTGCAGAAAATGCACTTGTCACTTGTCGATCTATCAACGTCAAGTCACTGAACTGTCAGCACTTGCCATCTATGTACCAAACGAACTTGCAATGACAGATTGTAATGCCAGTCTTCCAATCTCCTGTGCTTTGAAACGCCGCACCAAGTTCTACCAACTAGAAACAAAACACCGAGCGCACAACTGTAAGCGAAAGGTCTGCTTAGCTATTACTTATGTTGGAGTGACAGGGAGTTGTTTGCCGAAAAGAAAACAATATGGTTACTGTTGCACACCTCGGACTTGGTTTGATGGGCACGCCAATGGCAACACATCTCGTAAACAAAGGTTTCAACGTACATGTGTACAACCGAACACAATCAAAAGTCGATGACCTGATCAAAAAACTTGATACCGATAATATAACCAACGCAAAAACGCCATGTGATGCAGTGCGTGCCGCTGAAAAATATGTCATCACAATGATGTTTGATCTCGTGTCTTTAGAAAATACAATATTAAATGACACATTAGTACTGGATGCGTTAAAAGGTAAAACGATAATTCAATGCCAAACAATTGGCGCAGAAGAGTCCATGATTTTAAAAACAAAGTTAAACCGGCATGGAATAGATTTTATAGAGTGTCCAGTGTTGGGTCACAACAAAATCGCAGAAGCAGCAAAACTGCAAGTACTGATTGGCGCGACCCTGGATCAAATGCAAGATCCTGTCCTAACAGAAATATTTTCTGCGTGGGGAACACCAAAATACATTGGAGAGTCACCAAAAGCCATACAACTCAAACTATCAATGAATCATCTTGTACTGTCTCTCACGAGTTGTTTTTCCAATTCGTTATCAATGGTCGAACAAAGTGGAATTAATCCAGAGATCTACATGGACTGCGTGAACAATAGTATGTTTCATTTCAAGTATATGGACATCAAGTATCCTCGTTTTCGAGATGGAAACTATGCAGAACCAAATTGGAGTACCGATGGAGCAAGAAAGGATGCTGGATTAATTCTCAAAGAAGTGCAGAGATTGGGCGTGTACGATGGAATCATGAAAGGTGTAGATGAACTAATGGAAAAGACAGTGGAAAAAGTTGGTGGAGATTTAGACATGTCAGCAATGCATCGCGTTAACAATCCAAGCAAATAGACAACTTTTTTATTCTCTATTCGACAGTTCCTACAGTATTATTTTCCTATTTTTCAAAATTCTCTTGTCATTACTCAGTATTGTTCGCTTTCTTGATATAATTCTGGAATGGCGTATAAAAGAAGAATCGATCATACGTATCTAGCAAATTCTCAATCACCGACTTTTGAATATCATCAAACAATGTCTGTGGTAATGGATTCTTCTCTGGCTCCTTTTCATGCGCTTGGAACGCTCTTAACACAGGATCAACACGTTTCTTATCCAAGTTCACTTGATATTGCGAATTGGGTAACAAGTACATATTAATAATTAATTTTGCATGAATTTTTCTCTGTTCTAAATCTTCAAAAATCATGTACCTCTTGATGTCATCGTAAATTAATACGTTTTCAAGGGACAACTCTTTGATGGCAAAATCACGCATCATGTCGTGCGTACGTGGGTGACCCATGAGTAAATGAATTGTTTGTTCAGAACTTTCAAAATTGTAACCCATGAAGACTTCAATGGGTGTGTACATGTTTTGTTGAGCGGACATTTGGACAATTCTTGAGAATCTTGCAGCTCCGATGAGTAACACTCCTGGTAACGCTATCAAAC
>JAESGV010001019.1_pt1 | contig 12044 bp, 13 predicted proteins | sample 9269781 | NCBI WGS metagenome assembly JAESGV01 (sample SAMN15741586, study PRJNA653496) | algae metagenome | isolation source: Tildeniella torsiva UHER 1998/13D and co-occurring heterotrophs from... | place: Slovakia: Slovak Paradise National Park, Hrabusice, Kosice Region | collected 2000-01-01 | reverse complement strand
TGAAAGCTGTGAGAGACAGTTCATGTGTGGTCCATTAGGACACTGTTGGCAATTTAATCCTTCATGGCTACGCTTAAGTTGCATTTGACACCACGCAAAGAATATCTCGAGTTATCATTTTTGACACATCTAATTGAAAATGGAATAGTGTCTCGCTTTACTATTTCATGTAGTGATAAAGCGATTCATGTATTTCTGCGCTAGGTGCTAACTCAAATTTTTTGCTGTAGTAGTCCATTTGTAAGTGGTCAACTTTCAATGATGTCTTGTTAACAAATGACGTCACCTGTAGTCTTAGAAAATGGAGAGCGATGGTCAAAAGTTGGTTTTTCTGGAGACGACCATCCTCTTTCGACATTTCGCACAGTTATTGGCGATCGTAGACACGTACATTGTGGATTTGGCGGAATCGGAATGCAATATAATCCAACCTATATAGGTGATGAGGCTATCACAAAGCGTGGGATACTCAAACTACGTTATCCAATAGAAAACGGTCATGTAAAATCATGGTGCGACTTGGAGTCCATTTGGCGTCACACATTGCAAAGAGAACTGCGGGCTGATCCAGAAGAGCAGCCACTTTTAATAACAGAGACTCTGTCGAGATCTAAATCAAACAGAGAACAAATGACACAAATTCTATTCGAGACATTTAACATTCCTGCCACGTTTCTAGCTAATCAGGCTGTGTTAAGCTTGTACGCATCTGGGCGTATTACTGGCGTTGTGTTAGACTCTGGGGAAAGCATTACCCGTGCAGTACCTATCTACGAAGGTCATGCTATTCCAAGCGTGACTTGTGTTGCGAACTTTGGTGGAAAGAATCTTACAAACTGCTTTTATGAACTATGTAAGGAACTTCCCAACTCCCCATATATTTCATCCGAAAAGCAAGTGTATTATGACATGAAAGAAAATAGCTGTTATGTGGCGCTTGACTATGAGTGTGAGCTTGAAAAAGAAAAGAAAGTAGCCTATGAGCTGCCTGATGGTAGTGTTTTTCACCTGGGCAATGAGCGCTTTATGTGTACAGAAGCCATGTTCGATAGCAAGCTATTTGGTGAGCCAAGAATTCATGATCTTGTGATCAACTCTATCTTGAAATGTGATGCAACAATTCGAAACAACTTGTACAACAATATTGTTTTAGCTGGAGGAAATACAATGTTCCCAGGTCTTTGTGAGCGTATTAACAAAGAAATAACAAAGGTGACACCAGCGTCTACCAAATTCAAGGTTATTTCTCCACCCGAACGCAAAGATTCTGTCTGGATTGGAGGTTCAATCTTTGCAATGCAATGCAGTCCTGATACATGGATCACTCAAGAGATGTATGATGAACATGGAGCAGCAATTGTTCACGCTAGATGTCCTATGACATCTCTCCAAGCAGAGGCTTTATCGTCCACCAAAAGTTTATTCAAGTGCCGTAATGACTTTGTAGATGTCGAAATGTACTAAAATAATTTATAAACGTCGCTTCCTGCTTCTTTGCCACTGTTTATTGGTTGAGATTTAGTAATTTTCTCAAATCGTTTTAATCTGAGAAGTATTCTTGTACATCATCCATTTTATAAATAGAAATAGAAACATGGACACACTCAAACCAAGCGATGCTGAAGACCTACAAGCTTCGATAAAAGACCCAAATGTAAAGCTAGCTGGCAAAGACTGTGTGCGACTAATGTAATCAACAAATAGACATTATGTCTTTCTGTCTTGCTTCTTTATGGGACCATTGGTGGTACAAGGTACTTGATGTATCACTGGCAGAAGTTACAGTTGGTGTAATCGTGCTTGTAGTTGACGCTGTTAGCTATTCTCAAGATAGCTCAAGTAATAACGCTACAGTCGCTGCGGCCACTGTAGAGTTATTATCCAAGAACAAGGTGGAACATGTCAAGATCGCAGCAACTCCGTTTGGTGCATTTTCAGCTGACACCAACAAAGTTACAAAGCACAAGCCACTCACTGAAAAGAGTGGAGAAATCGGAAGCGTCAAAGACAAGCTATAAAAGGGCCGCGTCAAGAGCTAACAAAGACCGATTCATTCCCAACAAATAATAACAGATAAACAACAAACGTTTCTCTAGTACCAGTCTTTTGTACCAGTCTAGAGTTTATTCGTTAACATTAGAGAAACAGGAACCCTTTATCTGTTTTCTCGTTTGAACTATTCATCGCAATCTCACTAACTAGCCAGTGAGTCACAAATTTTCAAGTCGTACTAGCATTTCACACTCTACAGAGCGAAACAACACCAAGAACTCATCATATTCTCGTATATCACAACAAAATTACCATCCATGGTCAAAAATAAACAAACTACTCCAGATTCATCGGGATCAGAAATTTCTGTTGAAAGTGTAGAGCACGAGGAGAGTAAAATCACTTCTGCTCTATCAAGTAACTTGACCTCCACGTTGTGCAAAAATCGTAAGCACTGGAGAACTATTAACCTAGAAATGTTCAATGAGGACAACACATGGGAACAAGTATTACTGGAAAACCAGAAGACTGAACAACTTCTCAGATGGTTCAACAGCCATGAAATCTCTGTTGTTCAGTTTTGTCTGATGAACATTGACTCGGTCAAAATAATCTTTGAAAAAGACATTAACAATACGTTTTTGCTCTTTATACACAAGACCCTGAGTTTATATTACTTGCAATACTTTATTGCTCTTTGTGATGAACTCTCTTGCTTGAAGCTCAAACATTCGCAAGAAAATGAACAACAAGTCAAAGCAAGAAAGTTACAAACTAGAACTGATGATTGTCATCTTCAGTTTAATTGTTTTAGTAACATTGATAGAAACTTTAACAAATGGCTTAAACCTTTGAAGCCACTAAAAACAAGAAAATCTTTGAACTTGTGACATGCAAAGCCAGTTGAACTAATTTTTCAACAAAGATCTAATTAGTTGGTTAGACCATCTTTCATTCAAATAAACTATGGTGAGAAAAGACAGCTTCTACTATTAAATTTGCTCATCAGAATGAAAATCAACCCAAATTAAGGTTGCATAAATACTTCAAAAAAGCTATACTCCACTTTTCCAAAGTTTAGACATCACTTTATAGAAGATATCTCCAAAGTATCTCTTTTAATGCATCCAAAAAAAGAATTTCCAAAACTATCATTTATATTTGATTTTAAAGGCTATGTTGCTCCAGCAACTAGTCCTTCTAGAAAGAACAAGTCTTTATTCAATTCCAAGTACATTAATTTGTTACCTCACATGGGTAACACTGATAATATACTTGAATTTTTGAACAACTTTGAAATTAGTGTGCTTTGTTACACTGAAATTAATGAAGCATAGCTTAAGTATCTTTTAGTCACAGTTAATAATGTCTATTTAAAATTGATTTTTACAATATGTAATTAATTGAAAGTTATGACGTTCAAAAAAGCCAAACCATATCTGTTAATACTTTTAATACCTCACAAATCTATCAACTCGTACTAAATTCAACTTAACACACTCAAACCAAAGGCAAAAGAGTCTATATTCCACTATAAGAAACGTTTCTTGGACCTAGCTAAGGTATGCAACGTTAAAGGTTTGCAAGCAGCTTCAATCTTCTTTAAATCACTTCTAAGAAAGATTAAAAAAGAAACAAAGAAGTTTACAACTTATTTATGGCAATATGGCATATTCATTGATTTTAACTCTGTTGAAAATGTATACAAAGCATTTTTTAGAGCAGTTGTTCAAAACTTCAACATTGAAACTAATGTTCAAGTTAGTGGTAAGAACTCTTCTCCCAGTAATTCTTCACATTGTAATTATTGTACTTATCACCAATTTTAAGGTAATTACAAGACTTAAGATTGCAGATTAAAGTATTGTGACATTCATTGCTGGGGTTAACACATTACAAGTGAATGTTCAACTTGTAAGAATGATAACCCACCATGCTGAATTTCATCACATGGAAACTATAATCAAAGTAGTATACCCACTCTAACTGTTTCACAGCCAAAAAGCCAAAACAGTAATAATATTACTGAATCAAAGAATACACAAGTTTTGTACTATAAATAGCCTTGTAAAATCTGTAATAAGCATGATCATCACACAGATTTTTGTTTAAAATTGTTAATGCTTCTCAAGTTAAATAATCTTGGTAAAGGTGCTTTAATGTACAATACCAACTTCAAATCTGCTAAAAGTTAAGTAATCAATAGTAGTATTAAAGCAAACAAGACAGTAACTATATCAATCAACAATGCTTTGATTGAGAAAATACATAAGCAACAATATGTATATGTTGCATATTCAAACATAGTACTTGCTTCAGTTGGAAATAATCTGATTCATAAAGAATTGATTGTGAACAGCCATTCTATTGGTCAAATTCCACTTACACCAATAGTAATAACACTTGCGCTCAGTACTGCTTACTTACAATAGCAGCATTAGATCTCATTTCAAAAGAAATGTAAACCAAGTACAGAAAGAAGTTGAGTCTTCATGAAATAATTGGAGAAAGCAAGAAATATGACATTATTGTCATAGAAATACTTGCTAATCAGCAATGTTTCAAGTAGAAATTTGAAGTGTACCAAAGTGAAAAAGTCTTTGTTACATTATCATGAAACTTTATTAATTTTGCTCATATTTCTATTAACTTAATCACTAATGATCAAGTTTACAAGCGATTTTCTAAGATTGAAGTTAAGTTAATCAATAATATCTTCAATGAAGAGAAGGTTTGTGATCAATACTAAATAATCTACTATTTGGATCATAATAAGTATTTACCATTTATCTAAAAAGCAATTGATTACAATGCCACTATTGCACCTTTTGCACGTACTTTACTAAAGGTAATATTATGTTTCAAAAATTCAAAAACATGCGCTATTGGTGTGTTTCACAAGCAAAGACCTATGTTATTGAAAAACCATAACCTGTTTAAAAATATGGTGCTTTTACAATGGCTTAATGTTAAAATTGCCAAATATTTCAACAGAAATATTCTGCTACCACCTGATCTAAATACTGATATTGTCATTAAAAATTTTAACCTGGTGATTTTCTCAGTGTTTTTTGATAGTAAAATCCATTTTGTTAACAATTATAAACCATTTAATGGTAAACTTGTTAAAGGAACTAATAATGTTCTAAATGTACTTGATGTACTACTTTTCATCTTTGGAATAAAACTAAATTATATTTCAAAAATCAACTGTGATAAAGCCTTTCTTTAAATACTTTTGAAAGAAAGTGATAGTAATTGTACAACTTTTACTTTTAACAATGTTAACTATTATTTTAAATGCATATAATTGAGTATTTATTTCAAGCGACTATAAGCAATGAATTAGAGAACTGTTCATTGAAGCAGGACTTAAAATGTATATTTGAGTGCATATTGATGATGTATTTATTAATACCACAGATGGTCTAAAATTTCATGCAAAAATCTTCAACCAAGTTATTGATACTCTTATAAATGTTAAAATAACTATTAAACCTGCCAAATGTGAATTCTTTTATATTTAAATAATTTATTTCAGCCATATTATAAATATGATGGATTGGGTTCAGCTAACCAACAAATTCATGCTTTGCAGATACTTGGGTATTTGTGGCTTTTTTTGTACATTTCTGATAAACATTGCTTATATCTTCACACTGTTCTACAAAGTCAAAGGAGAAACCTTTAAATAGACTTTTGAACTCAAAAACATATATAAATTGATGTATAAGCGTTTGGTAATTAATCAACCACTGCTTTGGCACCTAGTACGCTCACTGCCTTTCCATTTAGCAACATATGCCTTTTTATATGATATCAATGCAGCATTATTTCAAATTGTTGAAGAATAATATTGCTATGTTGCCTTTCATTCAAAAGTGCTGAATAAAAGCAAGCATAACTACTCCATTTGATGTTGTTTACCTTCTAAATGTTAACAATATTCTTCTAGATCTTTGTTTTTGTATCTAAAAAGTGGATACAAGAAATATTATCAACATGCAAGTCCACAAGGTTACTACTGGCTTCTTATTAACGTCAAATCAAGTTTTAGATGTGATCAAGGCATTGCACTCTATTAGTTACTTTGATGCTGATATCATGTACAAAGATATTATTATTACAAGAGAAATTTATAGAATTAAAGGGCTCAAGCAGTTGTGCAAAGAGTTTTGTGACCAATATGAAGTTTATAGACAAATTACAGACTATTTTGTTAGTTACTCACTGTTAAAAGAGCTAAAAGCATTAATTTCGATAGTATATGTCCATGTGGACATTTTAATGAAGCAGTTATCTAATAGAAGATATTGTTACTGCTATGTTTTCATTTATTCATTTACTTGCTTTATATGACTAAAAAACTCAAATAAAAAGACTGCTAAACAAACAGCATAGTTCTTCATTAAGATTTTTAGTTTGTTTTTAAATGTATCAAGTTAAATGAAAGAGGAGAATTTGATAATAAGGTAGTCTGTTTATTGAATGAAAATATAAATGTTGAACATGTGACTATATTACCTTACAACCACCATTTAAATGGTTTGATTAAGTGCACAATTCATATTATTCAACAGGTTTTTGAAAAAAAACCTACTAAAACTCACTAATAATCCTTGTGATTGAAATCTTGTTGTGTTTTTAACTTAAATTTAATTAAATTCTTGTGTTCACCCACAAACTCGCATTGATGTTTGATTATCAACCATTTCTATCAAGTGACAAATTACTTGATAACAACAATATTCAAAAAGTTATTTACAAGTTCAAGTTGTTTTAAATCACTTACTATTGTTTTATGCCTTCAAATGTAACAAGCATCACAGAAAAGTTGTTACATTCAAGATGAGGATGGCATATTAAATATAAGATTTAACTTCTTTATTTAATAATTAATGATTTTTTATTAATATTTATAATTTATTAACATATGTTATATAATATTTAAAGTTATTCAAAAGCAAAAAAAGGCTTCTTTCCAACAGCTTATACAACTATAAGCAAAATGTTATTTACATTTTTTTTAACAATATAAGTGAGATGCATTGGAATTTATATGTTTGTTATATTATTAATGCCATAACAGTGATTATATAGTCAGTTTTTGACTTATTGACCTGTAAAAATACTGTTATGCCAAAAAGCTATAAAAAAGCACTTATTGTTAAAAGTGCTTCTGTTTTTAGCACTATCAAATATTATTTTGATTTTATTTAACATAAAAAAGCTAAAAAGCTAAAGTAATTATTTAAATATATGTTAAGCATTATTACAAATTAAGATAATAATGGAACAAGTTGTAGATATTATATTGCAGCTACAACAGTGCAAGTTATCCAAGATAAAGTTCTATTAAAAACTTATCTCTTACAAAGATATTTAAATATGCTATATACACTAAAAAAGATATAATTACCTGCTTTAAATAGTATATGAATTTGAATTAAAGTATTATACAAGGCTTTAAACTATTATAAAGTGTTTTACCACCATTTGTTAAAAAAAAAGGTAAGTTATATAAAAAGCTGGTTAAATAACTAAGAAATTCAGAAAAAGCCACTAAAAATACATAAAGGTTGCTAAGTTCCAAGTAAAAACTATAAAAGTGCAAATATATACATACAAAAACTTTAAAGTAGAAGAAAGGTAAACCAAAGAAACATATTTATATAAAAGAAGAAGATGATAAAAAGGATAACAATAAGAAATACAATAATAAACCTGATATTACTAAAGGTTTACTTATACAAGATATAAAACCAAATAAAGATACTAAAAAATAATAAAATGCTTTTCTTTATTTAATATTTTATTTTTCTTTCCATAAGTGGCAAACAAAATCTGTTTTTAAATGGTTTTAAGATTTTAAAAACAATTTATATTATTGATAAAAGTATAAGATTGTTAGATTATAACAAAAATAGAATTAATATAACTTTAATATGTGTTTTATATGACATAATAAATACAATTTAATTTGATGTTTCTTTATATTAAAATGCAAACAGCTAATGTTGCAAAGATATGTATAGGTTAATTTTGTTATCATCAAGTGTTATTTTGAAAAATATAAAACAAATAGAGTGGTTTGATAGTAATTGTAGCAAAAAGAAGATTAAAATGAAGTTATTAAATACATTGAGTGCTTTCACTAAAATATTAAATGTAAAAGCAAAAAGAATAAAAATTATAGCATTAATTAATTGCTAATACAGGTAATGTTCAAATTAATATAGCTGAAAATGTTTTGAAATATATAGCCACTGCTTAATTACCTTTAACCAACCAATACTCTTATATTATTATTAAAGGACAATATTGGGATAGTTTGACATGTAATTGTAAGGTATAAAATAGTTTTATTATTAATATGTTAAAATGGACATGGCAACACAGAACTTTGCATATTTGATGAAGTATTATTTATAACTTGTGAAAACCTTCACTAGTTTTCATTTGCTGTGCAGTTGCACAAGCAGAATGAGAAGTATATATTTACATGGACAACTTTTAACTTAATAGCAAGTCTATCGCCATTTGTAAATCTTAGATCTATTTTGAAGTAGTTCAGTTACTTAAAATGTATCTATATATGGCTTTGAAATTGAAAAACATCTTTATTCAAGCTATAACATTTGTAGAATTAATGTTTGATAAGTAAAATAATTTGTTTGTCTTTGAATATATGCAAATTGCTTTGTTAGAAAGCCTTATCACTGAAGAAATACATGACTTTTGTAAATCATATAGTTATACATTTAACAATTCATCAATTCAAGTTGCAGAATATATTATATGAGTATATTAATAAAGTGTATTCAAAAAAAGGCTTTACCTTACTTTTGAATGCAAAAAAGCTTAGTGGCTATATTAAGTATATGAAAGAGAAGAAAAATGATAAGCAACCAGCTTTAGTCTCTATTTTAGCCAATAAGACACTGAAAGTATCTAAACAAGAAGCAAAGAAGTCAAAAATTGATGATGAAGAAGAATATAAAGCAAAGATTCTTGTTAAAACTCAAACAGTTAACCCACAACAACCAGAATAAAAAATAATCAGTATATAATATTAATTAGTTAGTTTAAGTCTTATTTTTATATTTTACACAAATCACATTTTAAAAATAATTTTTAATACTATATAATATTGAGTTTAACAATTTTATTCTTTATATTTAAAAGAAGTTACTATTTTAAAATTGTTTTTCAAATTTTTTAAAACTTTAATTTTTATTATTTTAAAAAACTATATGTAAAAACTTATGTATTTATATATGCTACATTAAATTATTTTTTAAATAAAATTCCGTTATTTTAAAAAATAAGAAATTTTGTTCTGTTTTTTAAACACTCCCATATATTATAAAATACAGATATTTTAATTTAAAAATAAACACTTTATTTATTTTATATTTATAGGCAATATAAACATACTAAAAATAAACAAGTTTTATTCAAAGTCTTATATAATGTTAAATTAATGTTGTTAAAGCTTTAATAAAAGAGAAAAGATATATTAAAAGATATATTAGAAGATATATTATTGTTATTATTAATCAATGACAAGTTTTTCACTTGTTATACTCAAGATACAACTTTATTGTTATATTACAAGTATTTTTTATATATCAAAGTAAATTATTTAAACATTTATAATCAAGTAGTAAAACAATTAGCTGAATACCTGCTAACAAAACCAAAAAAGTATAACAAGTTAATAAAACATGTAGAAAAGTATTAAAAGTAAGAAATTTTTTAAGTATTATTTTTTTAAATTTAAGTTGTATTAAAGATAACATTATTAAACTTTATAAATAGTAATTATGTTTTAAACATAAAAAGCCTATTAATAAAAATCTAACAAACATTTAATAAGCATTTATTGTTATTATTTAAAAGATTAATCAACATTATATAAATAAATCAGCTATTAAACTATAATTATATAACTACATAAGATTTAAAAAGCATTTTCTATTATATAATAGTAATTTTTGAAATGTTAATATTTTTATTAATTTTATTGTATAATTTATTAATAATATAAAAATTCTATTATAAATACATAAATTTTTACATTAACTATTGAAGAAGTAATTTATTGACAGTTCATGTGTGGTCCATTAGGACACTGTTGGCAATTTAATCCTTCATGGCTATGCTTATGTTGCATTTGACACCACGCAAAGAATATCTTGAGTTATCATTTTGGACACCAAATTTTTTTTGCTGTTAGTCTATTTGTAAGTGGTCAACTTTCAATGATGTCTTATTCAGAAACAAACAAATGACGTCACCTGTCGTCGTAGAAAATGGAGAGCGATGGACAAAAGTTGGTTTTTCTGGAGACGACCATCCTCTTTGGACATTTCGCACAGTTATTGCCGATCGTAGACACGTACAATGTGGATTTGGGATTGGAATGCAATATATTCCAACCTATATAGGTGATGCGGCTATCGATAAGCGTGATATACTCAAACTCCGTTGTCCAATAGCAGACGGTCATGTAAAATCGTGGCGCGACTTTGAGTCCATTTTAGATTACACATTGCGTAGAGAACTGCGGGCTGATCCAGAAGAGCAACCACTTTTAATAACAGAGACTCTGTCGAGATGCAAATCAGACAGAGAGCAAATGACACAAATTCTATTCGAGACACTAGACGTCCCTGCCACATTTTTAGCTAGTCAGGCTGTATTAAGCTTGTATGCATCTGGGCGCACTACTGGCGTTGTGTTAGACTCTGGGGAAAACATTACGCGTGCAGTACCTATCTACGAAGGTCATGCTATTCCAAGCGTGACTAGTGTTGCATACTTTGGTGGAAAGCACCTTACGGACTACCTTTACGAACTATGTAGGAAACTTCCCAACTGCCCTTATTATTCATCTGAAAAGCAAGCGTACTATGACGTGAAGGAGAATACCTGTTATGTGGCGCTTGACTATGAGTGTGAGCTTGGAAATGAAAAGAAAGTAGCCTATGAGCTGCCTGATGGTAGTATTTTTCACCTGGGCAACGAGCGCTTCATGTGTACAGAAGCCATGTTTAATACTAAGGTATTTGATGGTCCAAGTATTCATGATCTTGTTATCAACTCAATCTTGAAATGTGATGCAACAATTCGAAACAACTTGTACAATAATATTGTTTTAGCTGGCGGAAATACAATGTTTCCAGGTCTTTGTGAGCGTATTAACAAAGAAATAATAAAGGTAACACCAGCGTCTACCAAGGTTAAGGTTATTTCTTCGCCTGAACGCAAAGATTCTGTATGGATTGGAGGTTCAATTTTTGCAATGCAATGCAGTCCTGATACATGGATCACGAAAGAGATGTATGAAGAGCATGGAGCATCGATTGTGCACTCTAAATGTCCTATGACATCTCTCCAAGCAGAAGCCTTATCGTCGACCAAAAGTTTATTCAAGTGCCGTAATGACTTTGTAGATGTTGAAATGTACTAAAATAATTTATGCAACGTCAATGTAGCACCACTCTAGTCCTTGGTTGAGATTCAGCAATGTTCTTGAATCGTTTTATGTGGGAAGTATTCTTGTACATCCACTTTATAAATAGAAATAGAAACATGGACACACTCAAACCAAGCGATGCTGAAGACCTACAAGCTTCGATAAAAAACCCAAATGTAAAGCTAGCTAGTGCTAAGGATAATATATTCGGAACTCAATCGGTAGTAATGGAGAATGAGAAATCTGGAGAAAAAGAAAAATACGAAAACGTACCAACAGAAGAAATACAAAAACCATTAGACGACAATCATCTAAAACCTACCGATAACGCATAAATCAACACTATTCGCTATACGTACAATAATTTACTGTTTTTCGACCTCAATCAACAATTGGTTGATTTGCAGGACAACATACTTGCGGAATCTTCTAACTTTTGTACATCCCTCAAATGCATCCAGTTTTAGTAGCTTTTGCGTTAACCATTCATCCAACATTTTCTTCAATTTGGTGTGATTCGTTGGGTCACGCTCCCTTTGTAGTTCTTGTAACTTATTTTCTGCTTCTTCCA
>JAESGV010001018.1_pt1 | contig 12046 bp, 12 predicted proteins | sample 9269781 | NCBI WGS metagenome assembly JAESGV01 (sample SAMN15741586, study PRJNA653496) | algae metagenome | isolation source: Tildeniella torsiva UHER 1998/13D and co-occurring heterotrophs from... | place: Slovakia: Slovak Paradise National Park, Hrabusice, Kosice Region | collected 2000-01-01 | reverse complement strand
TATCCGCTCAGCAACAGCGTTAATAATCGTAAAATCACTTGTAAAATTTGATCTCGAGATGGTGAGGTTCTGTCCAACATAGCTTAAAGCAGTGTGAACATCTTCATCATTGTGTATTGAAAGGTACTTGTTTCTCTCAAACAGTAACGATCCTTGATGGTTTATGTTAATATAATTGTTACCATAAAATCTACAATCTCGAATGATCACATGATTAGCAGCTATAGTGTTCATGTACACGTGATTTCCTGTGCTGTATATCACTGTGTCAAATAGTATATTTTCCAGAGTCAATGTAGCGGTAGAACCATTTGTAGGTAAAAACTCAATGATCGAAGGTCGTTTTCTAGCAATGATGTCTACGTTTGACAATGTTACGCTTTGATCACCCGAATAGGATATCAACGGAAAAATCGAGTCCACATTTGATTCAATAACAACATTCAGTCCATCTCCATTCATGTTCAACGTGTAATTCCCTCTCATCATGATTCCACAGTGATTCAAGGTGATTTTGACACCTGGTAAAACAGTAAACGAGGTATCATACACCATGATACCGAATGGAAACGAAGCATCTTCTGAAATTATCGTGTTGTCAACGAGTTGATCATAGTAATTGGCGTCACTGATTGGAGAGTCAAATCGTGGTTCAGTACGATATGGCAAAGTCTTCACTGTAATACAAGTTTCTCTCTTGATACGATCAAGCGGTAGTTTACCATCACCCCAGTGATTGTAACTCAGGTCCAATGGATTATCTTCTGAATACAACACTAAATGTCAAAAGAATGAAAATAAACATACATGTAGAGTACTCTGTACTAACAGTTGCTATATCGTGTGACATTGTTGGATTATCAAATATATTGTTACTAATGATAGCCTCTCCGAGTAACGTAATCTCTGGTACTTGTAATAAAGCAAGGCTGACGCCACCTATCCCAAATAACCTCAAAAACGAGTTGTACTGTATATCGTACGTAAGTTGCGAAAATTCCATCCATTTTTCTGCTCCTACATCTTCTAGTGTGTTGTTTCTCATGTACAAAAAATCGGTATCATCGATCTCTCCGCGACGAATAAGTAAAAATTGACGTAGTATGCAATTCGTGATCACATTGTTGGTCATGTAAACTTCAGCTCGTGACAACGGTGGTGCTATTACTTGTATCATCGTACTACTAGAATCGACCATGCCGTCAATTACATTATCGTTGAATGTTATATTCTTTGCAACTATTAGTGAAAAGACGTTCGCTGAGGACGCGATTTTTGAAACTTGCCTGAAATTGAAACGATTCCTAGCAAAATAAACATTTTCACATGTTGCATCGAGCACTCGGTTTGACATTTCAACAAAATTGTCGGTAAAAGTCAATGAACACGCATTGCCAAAAGGAGGTCCTTGATAAGCGTAAAAAACAGTGCTTATATGTTAAAAAGTGAAAACTAACTAACCTTGCGCCAGAAAAAGTGCTCGACACAATCGTAAAATTATTAACAGTACGTCCATTGATTATGTAAGCGACTTGATCTATACAGTGAGTAAGTGTTATTGGTTTTTACCTGGTGTGAACGTGCACCCTACAATGTAGAGGTTTGGGACAAGAACAGTAACAGGAGTTGTTCTCCGCATTATGTTTTGTGAAATAGTGATATTTTGTAGCGTAAGAGCAACGTTGTTCGACACCGTGTCGTTAAGCTGTGCGTGAATAACAGAACCTCCTGGTAGCCCAACATGAGCGAAAATAATTCCACGTAGTGATACTTCTCCACCTGGCGCAGAAGTAGGTGTCAAGTTAATTAGCTGTAAACCTGCCCAACGACATGTTACACTCGCTCTGCTTGATGTGAAAATAATCGGATTTTCCGAAGTGCCATTTGTGACTATATTTGCATCGTTGATAATCAAATAAACGTCACATGCGAATTCAACGACAACGCCAGCGTGTATAGTTAATGTTCTGTTTGGGGCTAGAGTAATCGTATTTTTAACTTGGTATGGGGATCCTTCGATTGTCCATGTGTCGTTTTCTCCTAATAATGTAACGTCAGTGGCAGCATAAACAGTAAGCAGTTGTACGAGCAGCAAAACTGCGACACATGTGTTCATCTACTGTTTGCGTTTGACAGTGGACATCCATCCAATTCGAAGTGAAATAACAAGTACATCAAAATCGTGACTATCCAACGCAAAGGGCGTTTGTGTTGGAGCAGTACACTCTCTGATTGAAAGTAAACAACAAAAGAAATTCGTTCATAAGCATGGCCATCCACGGTAAAACAAATACTCAAGGATAAATGTCTCACCGATATTGAGATATATTATCACAAGTTAACTTATTTTTCTTTCACGACACGTGCGTTTCTTTACTACCTCAACATGTGAAATCACTACAATTATCAAGTTGTTTGTCACTCTTTTGTATTTTTCGTGCAAATTGTCCAAGATTATAACTAACGACACTTGTAGCACCTCGGTTGCCACGTAGCTGAACGTACGTCGCCGGTTCTTTGGTCTCTCACTTTGATGGTCAATAAGCGTGGGTGAGATTTTCAAAATCAACCAACAACCAAAAGTTTTGTTCATGCTGCCCCTTAAGAAATTAAGCGACCCTCGTGTGGAGCAAGACATACGCGCTATCGTTACCAGAATGTTAAACGCAGAGGAAGAAGCTATATTCGAACTCGAAAGCATAGTAGAAAGAGCAAGACAAGGAAATGTATCAAATGATGAAGCTCTCGCATTACTTAACATTGGACTATTGTGTACACCTAAGTATCAATCTGAAACCTCTTTGCTCATGCAACAAGCAAAAATCTTATCTGACCAACTCGTCTATCATCTACGCGATAATTTCATGATGATGAGTCCTGAATAAATAACGTAGGTTCTGTAATATTCAGAAGTATTTCTATGTGTAACTGAACCTATTGTTGACCAACTTTAGCTTGGTATTGCACCTACTAACAACGCATAAAGTCAAATACCGTGTCGATGAACACGATCCAAATATTTTGACAAACTCCAAATTATCAAAGACCACGTACTTTATGTTGACAAAACCGAAGAACAACCAAACAAACGACAAAGACTCACAGAAGAGCAACCTCCAGTAGAAGCATAAAACAACTCGCCTTTCAACTTTAATGTAGACTATTACGATGAACTATATATCCAGAGAAAAGAATATAGCACCTATTTTGCAACCTAGCTACTAAATCAACTTTTCCAAATCTTCACAAATATCTACAAACGTTGGCCGCATGGTCTCATCTTCATGCCAGCACCGTTTCATAATTAAAAAGAAATCTTCTTCTTTTTCCGTATAGTTGTACTCTATCGTATCTGGTATCATTGGACGTCTTCCTTGAATAATTTCAAACGCCAAATTAAACAAGTTTCCATACTCTGGTGACTTATCATTATAGTACGCGTCCATTTCAAAGAACAATTCGTACATAATAATTCCAAAACTATACACGTCACATTTTTCACTATACGACTTGTGTCGTAGTACTTCTGGACTCATATAAGTTAACGTTCCAACGTTTCCTGTCATTGTCTTTTGCTGAGCGATTGTTTTCGATGATCCGAAATCACAAAGCTTGACGTTTTGGTTGTTCTTGTCTAGTAAAATGTTACTTGGTTTCAAGTCACGATGAATGATCGGTGGAGTCAGAGAATGCAAGTAGATCATTCCACCAACAATTTGTAACAGTATCTCTACTTTTTGCTTGAATGTAACAATTCGATGTTTGATACTCTTCGATTTTGCTTTTTGGTGAATAAACGTATGAAGGTTATCAGCCATTAGTTCAGTGACAATATACTTGTACTCCTCTTGCATGCATACTCCCATAAATAAAATGATATTCTATAAGAGTTAGCTATTGAAACAACTACTTACCGGATGCCTCAAAGATTTTAGAATTTTGACTTCGCTTTCAAACTCTCCTCGATCGTCTTCTAGTTTAAGTTTCTTGATAGCAATAGGCATTTTTCGTTTGTACATTCCCTTGAACACGATACCAAACGCACCTTCAGAGATACGTTCCTCAAACGCTATATCATCACGATCAATGATCCATTCTTCATTTACTGAACCTTCTCCTTCTTCGGCAACCAATCTCTCACTTAGTAACAATTTAAGTTCAATCTCTTGCGCTTGTTGCTTTCTTCTCTTCTTGCAGTACAATACAATAAAGGGTACAGCCACAAGAGTCGCAAGAATTGCGAAAAATGATGATACGCCTACTGTGACACCAATTGCAACATCAATGTCGAAACTATCTTTGGTATCTTCAGAGCATGTTTTGCCGGAATGTCCTGGTTTACAAATTTCGCAGAATTGTCCTTCTGCTGTTGGATTGCATAAACAGTAATCAGGTTTGATGCAAGTACCACGATCATTGCATACTCCAGACTGATTACTGTTCAATCCGTTACATATTGGTAAATCACACTCTACTCCGGTGTAACCAACGTTACATTTGCACAAGTCAGGAGAAACGCACTTTCCATTACCACATGCGTTGGCACCAGTCTTTGAAAAACACTCTACCAAACTACATTCAGGCCCTGAATATTTTTCTTTGCATTGACATATACCCACGTCTTTACATACTCCGAACCCAGAACATACATTTGGACTGTCGTAACGCTCTCCGAAACAGTTGTAGTACTCGCAAGTAGCACCATAGTAGCCAAACCTGCAAGCACATGTGTTATAGCCTACACATGTTCCTCTATTAGAACATCCTTTATCACCAACAAATAGACATCCGTCTGGACATCCATCTGTCCTTACTCTAGTGATATTGTTGCACGTCCACATGTCACAATTCATACCATAATATCCATTTGTACAGTTACAAACATTACTTGCTACACATCTTCCATTTCCCGAGCAAACAGTAGAGTTACTCTCAACGATACCATCACACGAGTAGTATTGACAATTGTTTCCGCTTTGCAATAGTTTGCACTCACACTTGTCTGGAGAAACGCATATACCGTGGTTACATACACCAGATGCAGTAGATGACATGTTAAAGCAGGAAAATTCTGTACAACGAGGACCATAGTATCCTCTCTCACAAGTACACGTTCCATTCAAATTGCAAGTGCCATGCCCGCCACATGCTTCCGTTAAGAAGCCGTTCAAATAGTTACATATACCAAACCTGCAGTTACTATCTACTCGATTGCCGTATATAGCAACACAGTCGGTAGTTTGTATACCAGGAACCCATGGCACATCATTTAGAAACGGATTGATCATATAGCTCAAAATCTGTACACCTATTGATATATTTCTGAGGTCATTGGTTCCCCAGTAGTTGTACCTCACATCAGACGGTATAGTTGAAACAATCTCTTTCATAACAGAGTTGTTTCGAAATACATTGTACGTCCAATCTAGAAACGCTAGTGAGTTGTCAGATTCTAATACTGTCATTGAAACATCAACATTGTTGTTCTCTATCGTATTGTTACGACCAACAATTCTTGTGCTTGGCGAAATGATTTCTATCATGGAACTGATCCAGCTTGCTCCACTAAAATAGTTGGAATACAAGTCACAACGCCTAGTAGGGTTCTCTATCCGAAGAATGATCTCAGTATCTAGATCGATAAACGAGTTTTGAAGCAAGTAAATTTCACTCGCTATTGCTCTCACTGTGTAAATATCTCTCTTGATATGCGGTGACCTTCTATCTGTTACGAAACTATTTCCTAGTAAAAACATAGAATCTGCTTCGATCTCCAAAGCTACACTGTTTGTGATAATCGTTGATCCTGATATAGTAATATTCGTTCCTGTATAGTTGAGCGCAACAGCTGCCGTTTCAGTGATATGTTCCATAATCATCCTGCATCGATCAATCAGTAGCGATCCTTGATGTGTTATACTAATCGCAGAATTGCCACTAAAGACAGTTCCACGTATAGTAACACTAGTATTAGCCTGCGTATTCAAATAGATACTATTTCCCATGTTATCTTTTCGAGTGTTAAGATACATCTCCTCAAAGTGATAAGAGATATCCAAAGTCGTATTCAACTCGATCATTCTCGATCGTTTTCCTAGAGATAATAGATCTACGTACTCTAATCGCAATGGACCTGTAGCTGATATAAGTGGAATCTCTACTGTTGCATCCATATACGACCGAATCTTGATACGGTGTGTAGCGTTTCCAATAGCGTTAAAAGTATAGTTCCCTCTTAACGTGACTCCACACTCGGACACATCAACTGTAGTGCCTGGTAAGATAGTAAATGATGTATCGTATACTACTATCCCAAAAGGATAAAAAGCACTTTCTGAAACAACAGCGTTTGGAACCTGTGGATCACTGTACCCTTCATAACTTAGCTCACTGTCAAACAATGGTGATATAAGATACGGCAACGTGATAATTGGAATACATGACGCTCTATACAGACGTTCCATTGCTGTGTCTTGTCCCCAGAAATTGTATCTCAAATCTAACGGATTTTTAATGGCATACGTCACTACTTTGTTAGTATGATAAAACTAGCATACCTATAGAGTATCCGTTCGGTACCATCTCTACGATATACTTTACACCTAGACTCTCAAATATATTGTAGTTAAGAATAGTTACTCCATGTTCATTAGTTTCTGGAACACGAAACAGGGGTTCGTCAGCCCTGAATGATATAGGTTCAATAAAGTGGTTGTATTGTATGTCAAATGATGCTTTTGAAAAATCCATCCACTTTTGTGTGGTTACTTGTTTAATAGTGTTGTTCCTCATGTATATGTAATCTGTCGTAGTATCGTCGCCGTGTATCATTCTAATAAACTCTTGAAAATATCCATTACGTATAATGTTTCCTGTAAAGTACAAATCTAAATGGTACTCAATGTCAAAATTCATAAATGTTGCCGATGGATTTCGATTATTTATGATTGTGTTGTTGTGGAAATTGACTATTCTTGCCAATGCAAGCGAAAACATGTTATAATCTGCAGCATTATATCCAGTAAACGCTGCTTGGTTTAGTTTGTTTCTGGTAACTGTAACATCGTGACAAATGCTGGACAACGCAGTACCACAGTTTTCGAATATGTTATCGGACATGCGAACGCTACAAACTTGAGCAGTCATAACGGTCAGCACATATCTAAATAATTAGAAATTGTTATCAAACTAACGCTGCTCCTGAAAAAGTACTTGTGGCAATCTCTGTATGTAATGCTCCAGAAGTCACCATTTTTTGAACATTGTCTGTTGGTGAGCACAAAATTCGAACAATATACCTGGAGTAAAAGTACATCCGATAATATTTAGCCTTGTTACCGTCGCGAATATTAGTGTTTTGCGCACAATATTTTGCGAAATAGATATGTTTCGTAGTGTGAGTATCACGGGAGCTTCTGCATCAAGTCTTTGCTTCGTATCCGCGGAAACAACGTATGGAAAAGAAGCACTTCCAATATGCGCAAAAACAATTCCAGATAAAATTATTTCTCCACCTGGTGATGACGTGGGTGTTAAATTAATGAACGACAATCCCGCCCAGCGACATGATACCGTCTCACGACTAGATGTGAAAATAATTGGTGTTTGTGAGGTTCCATTTGTAACTAAGTTCGCGTCGTTGATAATTAGTCGTACGTCACATCCAAACTCTACAACAACACCAGCGTGTATCGAAAGCGTACTGTTTGGTGAAAGAGTTATCGTATTTCTAACTTGGTAAGGTGAACCTGCGACTGTCCAAGTCTCATTCGAACCCAATGTTGTTATCTCAGTGACTGGCTGTACGAAGTAGAATAGATGCAACAGTAGAAACACAACCAAACATCTGAGCATGGATTGTTTGAAAAATACGCGACAACTGACACTTCGCATAGTAGAAATCGCGAAAGGTAGCAAAGCTCAGCAAAACAAACCACTAGTAAATAAGTCACAACCGTTCTAAGCGAGCTTTCAAATCTGCAAAATGATTAAAAAAAATAAATAAATTATGTCAAAATTGCAGTAAGCTCTTTGTTTTTATGCGTTGTGTGTTGTATTTTACATGCATGCCTCTAGTTACTATTCTAGTCGTGAAGTAAATCGCGTATACTAATTTGATCTTGCCAATTAAATTAATGGAGATTTTTGACCCACACATGCATATGCAATTTGCCAACAATAGGTCTAACATGTACTCCCTTGCGACAATGACTGCGTAACTATGTTCTTTCGTCATGGTTGCCGTTGGTCAACTTTCATCCCATAACAAAAACACCAGCAAACATAAAACGATGAACACAGTAGATAATTAGACAGTCAAACATTTTTATGATGACAACCTATGTTGTGCGGAAGAGCCGTATGAAGTTCTACTATGTGAGTGTCTCGGCGCTCCCATGCATCACGTCTGTGGTGGGGATCCGTGTAACGCTGTGGGAAGACCGAAAATCTTTCTGCTTGTTGCCAGTGTCCTGTAATGATTTGTCACAATTAACAAACACTGATAAAACTTTTGTACATTTTGATTATCAGCGTAAATGTTGAATAATGCTTCGCTGTGGAGCAAAAAGTAATGCTCAGGATAGAAGAATAATTGAGAACGTCAGAGTTTTTGTCAGCACTTAACCATGCAGACGGGGAAAGATGTTATCGTCATTGCCAACGTTTTTCAAACGTAATCTGCATATTCTTGCTCTCACTAGTCGTGTTTAAATCTGTAAGTGTTTGGTTTCTGATTGTGGGACACAGTTGACCACATAACGGTTAGCTCAGAACAATTTTTACTAAATCTTCAAATACACTCATAACTTCCTGTTGTGTCATGTTCTTTGCACTTACTTCTCGTAATAGTAACGGTACAGCCGCATTTTGTGCAAAAGTCTATAAAGTAACAGTTAATACTCTTTGAATTGTTCTTACGTCAACGTCTTCTTTTGTGACAACACGTAGGTCACCCAAATCGATCTTGTTTCCAAGTAGTGCAAATTTACAATCTTGTTCTGACTTTTTCAACGCTTCGTTTATCCAACTCTCAATGTGTTGAAAGGTTTCTAGTTCTGTAACATCATAAACAAGTACCATGCAATCTGCGTCACGATAATAATTTTGAGCAATGGCACGGAATCGTTCCTGACCGGCTGTGATAGTGGATTAGTAGATAAAAACAACATTACCAGTGTCCCACTAAACATGTTAAAAATATATAAATAGGGCTTACTATATACAACTTGATTTTTTGTTCATTCACTGTGGTCGTGATACATTTCTAAGAGGAATGAGAACGAGAAATTCTAAACGTACAAAATCGACGCCCAGTGTTGATGCATTAGATTTTTCAAACTTATCGTCCTGATCATGCGTTAAAAATTATTTGGTGGTTACGTACGCAAATCCGCCGTAGAATACTAGTTTTTCCTACTGCACTATCTCCCAATATAACAACTTTGATGCTTTTTTCTGCTCTATTGGATGTAAAAATCGTTTGCAGTTTTCGCCTACGTTTTTTCGTCAAATACTGAGACCTCTTCTTTCTGCGCTGGAGCATCAAATTCATCGACAACTACTATACCAGACCCTCTTTCGCTACCTACAAAATTAATACGAGTGCACAAAAGTACTTTTGGACGATGAGGACCCACAACCCATCTTTGTTCACCTGTCTTGTTGGTCAATCAAAAGCTGTTACAAGACGTTTCCAGTTTGAAGGGGTCTAACACACTTCATCAAGTAAGCAAGCCTTTTGCTAGAAGTTATTTTCTAGAAAATCTAACATGAGCGACTACGTTCAACAAAGACGAGAAGCCATCCGCGAGTTCCTTGGTGGTGATGAATTTATATTGGCTGGAACGCCTGCGTGGTACGGAAATGGCGTACAGCTAGGACAAACTCTAAAACACTGCGTAACGACGGTTTATAACAAAAAAATTGAAGGTGTGTATCGTATTGATGGAGTGACAGAGAGATGTAGGTTCTTCAAAGAGAGCTTTCCTCTCAGACCGTCAAGAGAGTTTTGGGTTGTTGATATTTTGAACAACATAATGCGATTAGATATCACTGAATCGGAAGCAATAACGAACATAAGAATAAGAATACACGAAAACGTCTTCAATGTGGAAGCATTATTACAAGAGTGCGAGAGGTACGGAAAAGAACCAGCAAAAACAATACTTGCGCAAGTACTTGCATCTTGAATAAGTAATAGTGAATTCTTGGACAGATTCTTCGGTTGTATCAAAATTATGCAGTGTTGTATCAATACCTACAACAGCTACTATTTCTACCAGGCCTAAACAGTTAATTTTCTTTTTTTGGTAACAGATAAAAATAACCTGATGTTGTGACAAATAAAACTAGGAAAGTGTTCATATGGATGTGGGGAGTTATTAAAGTTCCACAGGTTTGCCGCTAGAGTATAAATTATAAAGCACAACATAATAGCACTCGCAAAAAAATGAACACAACAACATTACTAGTATTGATAGCATGTGCGACATACACTCTAGCTTCAGCAACAAAATTCTTCAGAGTATGCGACACCGAAGTATATGCATGCTGGGGTTACGATCCAGGCACGATCGATGCAAACATTCGCTTTACAGATGGCACATCTAAGAACTATCATCCTTGGCCTTACACATTGTCTGCTGGGTACTGCTATACTTTTGGAAATTTTGGTGGTAAAATACCTGCTTGGGTACAAGTTCATGATTTTGGTACGTAGACATATTTATTCTCTAACAATAAGATTGTCATTATGGAGAGAATAACCAAGGACGTGAGATCAACTGCTTTGGATGTGGAACTCCAGTACCTACAACATCAACACCTACTACAGTAGCACCAACAAGAGCACCAACGACTGCTACTCCTACCACAACTGTTGCTCCAACAACCAAAGCACCAACGACTGCTGCACCCACCACTGCAACTCCAACAACAAGAGCACCAACGACTGTAGCACCTACTACTGTGGCACCAACCACCACCGCACCTACAACTAAAGCACCAACTACTGCTTCTCCAACAACTGCTACACCCACTGCAGCTCCAACTACAAAAGCACCAACAACTGCAGCACCAACTACGGCTGTTCCAACCTCAAAGGCACCAACAACCACTGCAGCACCGACAACAAGAGCGCCAACAACTGTTGCACCAACTACTACCGCACCGACTACATCAGCGCCAACAACTGCAGCCGCAACTACTACTGCGTTTCCAACCACAATGACACCAACTACAACTGTTGCGCTTACTCCTACACCAGCACCAACAACTGTTGCACCAACTACCTCAGCACCAACAACTGCTGCACCAACTACTACATCAGAACCAACTACAGCCACACCAACAACATCTGCACCAACTACTGCAGTACCATACACAACTACATCGTCACCAACTGTAGTTTCTACAACAAATACCCCCACAAGTACAGTAGAGGTTGAAACAACTAACGCTCCCGAGTCAACAACACAAGTGACACTACCTCCTGTAAGCACACCAGCTCCAACATCGAGAGCTCCTACAAGTACTAGACCGTCACTTTCCACTAGATCTCCAAGTAGTTCTGCACCAACATCTCAACCCCCAAGCACACCAAGCACAACACAAACACCAACAGAGAATCTGTCAGGAAATAATCAAGCAAGATCTGCTAGTTCTGCAGCATCCAAGTTTAACATTGTCTATGCAGTAGCATTGATAAGTTTAGTATGTACACTAGTATAAAAACATGTAAAAAGCACTATTGTTCTTGTAAAGTTGTCGGAAATGCTGTCTGGAAGGTTGAAGTCGCGTTTACCACTAAGTCTTTTACAGAAGACTGTGTTGCCTACTTTTCAACATGCTAATGGTTGCTCTTGTTGCACGCGACCGCTATTCGCAAACCAACGTTTTCACACCTCTACAACAAAATTGTTTCAGTCCAAACCTCGCACACATAACGGCACGTTCGTTTCAGAGCACTATCAACTTAATCCAGGAGAAGTTGCAGAATTCTTGGACAGAAAAAATTTAACTCATCGCGTGACGCAAAAAGAGTTTA
>JAESGV010001017.1_pt1 | contig 12048 bp, 4 predicted proteins | sample 9269781 | NCBI WGS metagenome assembly JAESGV01 (sample SAMN15741586, study PRJNA653496) | algae metagenome | isolation source: Tildeniella torsiva UHER 1998/13D and co-occurring heterotrophs from... | place: Slovakia: Slovak Paradise National Park, Hrabusice, Kosice Region | collected 2000-01-01 | reverse complement strand
ATCCACCAACGCCATCAATATCCATCAAATCTTTTTTCATTGGGGAGGTTGAAATTCTTTTTGTCGTTGGTGATGTAGATATTATCTTGTTTACTGGTGACGTAGATTGTGGTGTGATCGACACTGGTTTTGTTGTTGATACATTTACAGGTGGTGTCGTAGGTCTTGGTGCAGTTACTGGTTGTGGTGTTGGTGTATTTGTAGGTTGTTTAGCAGGTGATGAACCCGCTAATTTTTCCAACCGTCTTCTTCTAATTTCATCTTGCGTTAATACTTCTTCTTTTTTTTCTGGTTGTGGTGCCTCTGTTTGCGGTTGTGCTGTTTGTTCGTTTTTATTTTCTTCCTCTTTTTTATCATCGTTGCCACCGCCAACAAGTAGTTTCTTGAAGAACGACATTGATCTTTTAAGTTATTGGCAAGGTGAGGGTCTTGAAAGGTGTGGCTTGTCTATTTTTCGAATTCCGGGTTGACTATTTACAATTAAAAAAGAACTAGAAACTTGACAACTGGAATGCAAATAGATATCAACAACTCTGCAGTGATTATAATGCTGCTTATTTACTTGCAAAATAATCCTGAACACTTTTGTATGCATTTTCGCACTAGTGGTGGATCATCAACCCATCGACATCCTTTCCTACAACGCTCGCAGTCAGCACTATGGTAAATGCTACTGAGCTACAGAGTAAAAGAGCTAGATTAACAGCAACATTCATGGACGTTATCAGAAGTATCAGGTGTACAGCACACTTAACAGTTGCGCTTCTCACAACTATTCCAGGTAGCTATCTTGAAGAAATTAAGAAAATAAATCATAGAAAACTTAAACTGAAGAAACTGACAGTTTCTTGTAACCAAGATTCAATGTCCAAAGATAAGCTATAAGATTTGATTCGAGAGTCTGCCATTGGTAGCTTTTTTAAGTTTGCGTACTTAAATAGCTACGCATGTGCTTGAATTGATTGCTGTTAGTTCACTATATCTCAACGAAACATGAACAGTTAGACGATTGATCTGAGACTCTTTGACTCTATCTTTTAGCATGCTTACCGAACGTTACAGATACTTATGATACTTGTCTCGAGTTGTCGATAGACTCATTTTCGTCCATTACCCTTTGTTACATTGTTTGTACCAAGAACACGTGTTCAACAAGAGAGAGGGCCCCAAGTCAAGGCAAGTCGGTTCCGGGTTCAGTTCGTGATTCGATTTGGAAGAGGATTTGAGATATCGTAAGAGTAAAGCTACAGTACCAGAATAGATGCAACAGAACTACTGGTCTGATACCGGAGTGTGACGACTAGACAAAGTTCAACAAGGTACCCCGAAATTACGCTTATCCTCCTAGGAATTGGAAGTTTGAGAAGGCGAGACCGAAAGATTCGTTTGGATGTTCGTGTTGGATAATCGGAGACGAGACCAAGTTCCTCCATTCCATTATGAGCTGGACGTCAAGCTATCTCGGACAAGGCGACTGCTACCGCAGTCATCAGGTAAGTATAACATTCGCCTTCCTCTAGGTAGAGCGGAGGCCAACTTTTCTCATCTTTTGGAAAGATCACTTCTGGCTCTAGGAGCCGAAGTCAAGTAGAGTTGGGTCAAGCACTCGTACAAGGCATCGTTTGTATCACTACTAAACTATATTCTTCAATCATTTGTTATTTTATCTCAAATCTACAACCTGAAACGGAATATTTACATTGTACCCTAAGGTAATGTGTCGGCAGTGCTCAAACAACACTTCATTCAGTGGATCATGATTGATTCCAAAGTGTGGGTTTCTGTGTAACAATTGTTTGAACTTTTCCATTCCATCATCTTTGATTCGGAAAAAGCCCAAGCTAGATGGTCAAAAATAACACTATTAACATACTTTGGATTCGCACGTGGCGCACATACAATTGCTATTGCCTCTGGTAGCGAACTTTGATAACCAAAGTGCGTTCGAATATCCACTGTACTCAGAAAAGCTGTTTGTGTTGGATGGATCTTCACAGTTAGTATTGATGAGATTGAAACATACGTGTATCCACCCTACAGTTATAAGATCGTTAATATCTTGATATTGGAAGAGTTCTACTTCATTTGTTGCATTGCAACTGTTTGGAGTTGCAGTTTGTTTAGGTATAAGCATGTGGGAGCATTCAAATCGTCCGCTTTTCAACTTGGCACATATGACAGCACAAAATTCTATCCCTCTTTCCAGACTAGGATAACCATAACTTAAAAACTCATCAATCATTCTTTGGTTCATTGCAATCGGTCGAAGTTGTTGGGCAAATTGCATCTGAGGGTGTTCATACATGTCTTGTACAGGAGGAGCAGATGGCTCCAATTGTGGATAAATTGGTGACCGGTCATACATTTGTTGACTCAATGGTCGTTCGTGATGAAATGGAATATTTGATGACGTAGGTGAATGGTAGGGCACTCTCAAGTTGGGATTTCTTTGTATAGGAGGATACGATGGTTGGGCTCGAACTTGCGTTGTGTTGTAAGCACCTCCTTGGATCGATTGTGGAGGTGTCACACCAGGTGATTTCTTTTCCATTTGTTTTCTGTTGTATATTCTTTCTAATTCAACTTTAACATTACTCTCACACTCTTCCATTGACAAATCTACTTGCTAAATAAAAAGTTAACAATTTATGCGGTCGTACTTTGTGCATATTAAGCACCTCCTTCTTATGTGTGATGTGTTTTGCGCTACCATGTTTTGATATCACGTTGATGTATAAATTCATGAAACGAACTGCGTAAATGTAGTAGTTTTCAAAGTCGTTATCTTCTTTGTAGCTGTTTGCTTGTCTGATGAGTTGTTTTCCCAATTGGAGGTATTTTTCGAGTTTAATAGAGTTGTCTAACTCGCGACACGCTAATGGAGCTTCGGCTTTGGCTGTTAGATTCTTCTTGTACTCTTGGAATGATGTCATGTTGCGTTTTTGCCTGTTCTATTTGCGAATTGTAACAAGCAGGGACTTGTTTCTTCAATTTCAGATCATGTTTTAAAACAAGCTTCCCGTGCCATGAGCTTTTTGAGGGACTACAGCGAATTCTCAAGTGGAAACTTCAAAATGTCGAATTAAATGAATGTATCAACAATCTTTGACCTGATTGCATTGCAATTTTGCACAAGTTAAACTGAGAAACGTTTCGTAGTAAGTATGACATCATCTCTTGTAACCATGTCATAGTTGTCAAACAAAAATGTTTAGGTTGTTAACGCGACGATACCAATACGTTTCGCGACTACGTTACTATGGCACAGAAGAGTACGTCAATAAGCTCGACCGTGGGGACTTTTTCAAAGAAAACAACAAGTATATGCGTGTGGATAAAGTCGTGCATTCGAAACAAGCACGATCTGGTGCCGTTATTACGCTAGATGCAGAAGAGATGGGTGGTTCTAAAAAATCCTTTTCCAAGAAATATCGTTCCAACGACACTTTAGAAGTTGTCGATGTTGAAAACACAAATGTGAAATACAAAGGTCAAGACGAAGACGATTATGATCTTTTAATTTTTGAAAACGAAGAGAATGAAGAATACAAAGTATCACGCAGCATGTTAACAGATATAGACAGTCGTTTCATTAATGAAACCGATTTGGGAAAAATAGAAATTACGTTGCGTTTAGATAGTGAGACAAATGAACCTTTTGATGCGTGGGTTATCACTCAAACTATCACATGCACTGTTGTAGATTCACCAGATGTTTCGCGTAAAGTGGCAAGCGATAGAGCTTCCCCCATTACGAAAAAAGTTGTTTTGGATGATGGCGCATCTGTAACTGTACCTGGTCATGTAGATACAGGAGATAAAATTTTGATCAAGTTGAAAGATGGATCTTACATGGGAAAGGGTGATGACGAATAAAAGTTTAAAGTGGTTAATTTGAGTTGTAAGGCAAAGGCAAAACTGGCTCCGCATTGTCAATAATGGGAGAAAGCTCAAGTTGGTATGTTGCTACGTCCCTCCATGCACCTGACTTGTAACCTGCGTTCTTTGCTGTACCAATCAAGTGGAAACCAAACTTTTCATGCAGTACAGTACTTGAGGTGTTGGGCACAGCTATAATTGCAAACGCATTCTTGTATCCCAATTTAACGAGCGTTTCTAGCAGCTTTTTGTATAAATTCTTGCCAACACCTTGACCATGGAAAGATCTGTCAACGTACACTGTGACTTCGACACTCCACTGATATGCAATACGATCTTTGTAGGTGGATGCATAAGCATATCCTACTACATAGTCATTTACGGTGCAAACAAGGTACGGTAACTTTTTAATATTGGTCACTAATTGTATTCTGTTTTCTATTTCTTGTACAGATGGAGGCTCTGTCTCAAACGATATTACAGTGTTTGAGACGTAATAGGAATATATTTCAGATACTCTAGCAGCGTCGTTTAGGTTGACGTTGCGGATTGTTTGCATTTCTTGTAAAACAAATGTGATGTACGAGCTTAGTTACTGTACACTAATACGTTGGCAAAGATAAGAGATTGTTTTTTATTCAACCTGCTTTTGTACAATTATTTTCTTAAAGTTCTTAATTTGTTTCAATAGGAGCACTTTCTTCCTAATTCTTTCAACACCGAACAAATCGTCCATAATGTCGTTAATAGTTTCATGTTTGCCTTCGTCACTCATCGATTCGTCGTCATTATAGAACGGTAGTGAAAAATCGACTACAGTTGAACCTCCAATGGCTTGATAATCAATTTCCTCAGAATTGTTAGAATCTTCAACCAGTGGATTCGGAATAACTCTCCACTCTACACCCTCCAATAAGCCATTATAGTCAACTTGCCATTCTGGATCCTCTTGCCAATCTTCATCCATTTCATCAACTTCTCTAGTCTTTGTACTAAATGCTGATGGGAACATTTTCTTGTATTCTTTCTCTAATTGTTCTTTCTTCATTTCTCCGAATCGTTTTACCAATTCTTCTTTTCTTTGTTTGACAAGTCTCTTATCTTTGAGTCTTCTTGTAACAATATCAAAAACAATCATAATTACGACAAATACCACACTAAGAATGATAACAATTGTTGCTAACCAAATAGCAAACTGTTTCCATCCTTCTGTTGGGAACGAGTCCACAAAGAACAATAAACCGAGTAACAATACTACATTGGTAGCAACGAGTACAACGTACTCCATTAGATTGTGGAACTTGTATCTAAATGGAACGTATCTCATGTGTAATATCATGGCAATGAACATGATCACAATTCCGAATACAATGACCAACATTGGTTTCAAAAATGTGTTCAAAATACTAATTGCCAATTTTCTACCAGTAATCACAGCTTCCCAGAAAAAGTACTTGTTCTTGAAACGTGACAACATGAATTTGAATCTCATGTTAAAGTTTCTAACACGTTGTTCAACTACCGATAACTGTTTGTTCAACTTGTTGTACATGACATTATCAATGATTATGTTCTCTAATGGTTCTTCGTTTCCTTCTAGTTCTGCTTCTTTCATGAGTTGAATTTCTAGTTCGGCTCTTGCAATCATGATGGTAGCTCTTCTTCTCTTCATGTATCGTTGATACAAGAATAATCCCAAAAAGAAAAAGATGGCACCGATACCAAAGATTGCATAGATAATGATAGACAAGGATAAGAGTTTGGGCCAATCTCCATATCCTACAAAACATATAATATCCGGTGATGAGTTCAGTGTACTTGTACCGTCAGGTTGAATCGTGCAAACAAAGATTTGTGATGCTTGACTCATGACGAACAAGTAGATGAATGACAAAAAGGCACTGTACGAGTTGATGATCTTGTTTCTAAAGTTTCTCATTTGATCACGCGTTGCTCCTGCTTTTAAGAACCAAATACATGCATTGTATAACCATATGAGCATGTTCAGTAATAGTGTAGGTATAGAGATGATGAACCCGACGACAAACTTTTTCACTGGGTTTGGAGCATCGTACTCGGGTTCTTCACGGAATGGAATGTACTTGATTCGAACGTATTTACCAGTACGATTAACAATCAATGTACGAATCTCACCGATAATGTATAGAATGATGAACGCTACTAAAAAGTAGAATGGTAGTAGTGTAACAACAACCCACTTTGAAACAAAGTTCATTTCTGGGAAGATGCACTGTGGTGATAAGAAATCAACGTTCAAGTTTGTGATACTTGCTGCAGTGAATGTACCACTAACAACAGATGGCCAATTGACATCAAATGACGCAAATAGTGAAATAATTTGCCAATAACTGAACGCAATCGATAGTGATGACAAATGAGATACTTTGGCACTAGAAATAGCAAAGAAAATCATTGTAACAATAACTAGACCAAAGGCAGCGAGTAACGCCTTGTACCACGCACCAGGACCACACTCGGTACAGTTATTTCTCCACTTGTAGTAACCGCTGTTACACAAACCACATACTGACGCTCTAGAGTCGTAACCAACAGAACAGTTTCTAAATCCACCGCCAGGACATGCGTTCTCAGGGAAGCATTTCTTAAAGTTGTATGGATCACTTTCTGCATGCCAATAACCGTATAGAGCAGGTGGAATGGTAGTGTTAAATTGACTACAGTCACCACCTGTTGGACATGATATGCATCTTGGTCCAGTTGAAAGAGGATTGGTGTAATAACCAGGGTTACAAACGCAATCAAAGTAACCTGTAGATTTGTCTTTTGAACTAGTGTTGATTGGACAAATAGTACAATTCTTTTGTGCATAGAACTCGTTATACGTTCCATTCACGCATGGAATACAATTATAGATACCAGCAGTAGTTTTGTATGTACCAGGTGGACATGCTGTACATGGTGTCGAGAAATCAGGTGCACTATAACCAACATCACAAGGAATATAGTTATAGTTCATGATTGCAGAGCTAAGACCCTTATCAGTATCGTAGATAGCACCTCCTTGCATGTACCAATGGACTTGATCATAACTCAACATAACACTGGCTAAACCATTTGCATGTGATAGTACTGTACAATTGACCGTTGTTGTTCCATTGTATGTGGCGTTAGCGACATATGTACATGGTGTAGTGCTAATAAGCTCACTAAATCTTACGTACAAGTCAAAATCAGAACTTTCTGGTTCAATACCGGTAGAGGTAACAAATACAGGGATGTTACCTGCAGTAGTGCCATTCACTGGTGTTATACCTGAGATGTTGAGTGTCTCATGATACGTGAATACGAGAGCAGTGGAGTTCTGACTGTATCCTGTTAGAATAGTCATGTTGAGCTCTTTGACGTTTGGTGTTTGACCAATATATTCTGGCAAATAGCATATGATAGAAAAGTCAGAAACACCATCGCCATCTTTGACGCTAACAACAGGAGCGTAATAGGTTTGAATATATGGCGATTCAAACATGCAAAACGTTGCTAGAGTCAAGTATTTTCCACCAACTGTAATATTCAGAGCTGTACGTGGAGCGATGAACGGTACAATACTTGTCAAAAGAGGTGGTCTGAATGAACTCATGTACTGTATCGTTCGATATACATAGTCAACACCATAGTTGAACGATATACCGAGAGAAACAGATAGAGGGTAGTTGAATGCGATGGGTGCAGTGATGTTAGCATCGGCTGTCAAGTTGATCATCATAGGAGCAACCATAGATATAGTGTTTTGATTCCTGACCACTAACCCGACTTTGTTAACCATATATGGTACAGTAAACAATGGAATCTTGAATACCACTCTAATAGAGTCAGAAACTGCGTTCGTTGGAAAACCTGTTCCATTGACTGTAATATTAGTGGCTTGGAATGTATACGCAGTATCATAATCTTGATAGAAATTGTTGTTACTGTTGATAACATACGAGATAGAGTACGGTGGTATAGCTGAGATCATTCTAGATGTTCCAAATGTTGATGATGTAGTCAACAACATAATCGAACCCGAATCAGATCCAGGAACATTGACAAAGATATTGATATCTTGTGTAGCGAGTATGTTTCTTGTCTGTCGTAGTGATACCAAATAACCAGAAAATTTAACCGTGCTCAAACCACTAATAACCATACTTGTTGCTGTTAGCGAGACTAGTTGCAACGGCTCAGCAGGACCAGTACCGATCTGTACATAAACGGGTACAGACGCCAATCCTTGTAATACAGTAAAGTCTCCTGTGAGTGTAATGCGATTGGTTACAGTGAGTATGACCTGAGCAGGAACAATACCCGTCACTGATACTACCGTGTAGAGTTGAACTGGTTGTTTCACAGGAATAAACATTCTTACTCTATCTGTAGCATTACCAGAAGTACTTACCGAGTATGGTACGATTTGTAATTGGTTAACGCTACTTGACAGTGGTAAAGAAGGTGGACTCCATGGTGATTTGATTGTACTACACAGATTGTATCCATTAGCGCATACTATGTACGCTCCAGTGTAGGTTGCTCCGTCGTAGAGCTCGTATCTCATCTGTCTTCCTGACGGTATAGTAATGTTTGGCAATCCACCTATTGTCATGTTCAACACGTGTGAATTATTGGCAAATGAATAGGGATAGAACGTCAACTGTGCTGTTGATTTGTACATAATACTGTAAGCAAACACAAAATTTGTGCCACTATCTGTAGAAATCCATACGTCGATCTCTTTTGGGTAATTAAAGTCAACGTGCCATAAGGTGGGAGTTTGGATCGTAACTTGACTACTACTTACAAATTTTACTCCGTCTTGTGTAATGTAAGAGTACGCTGCATTGTCACTAAACTTGACCCAAATATTATTCCCCTTGTCTACAAATCCTGATCCTATAACTGAAAGGGTACTAGATACTAGTGGATCTACACTTGTTGGCACAGTTGGTGGTGCGTTTATACTAAACTCTGATGATTTGTACAGTGTAACTGTCAAACCTGTTGCGTAACTAGTATTTGCCATAACAATGCTAACGGTAATTGTAGCCGTCAAACTAACCACATTGCTTATTACAAATTGTGGTGGTGAACATGTCATCACTGAAGGTGATTGCACGTTGCATTTACTCGATTGAGATAATTGCGATCCAACCTTTGTTGCACAGTAACTATCGCACGTGTATGTAATTGATGTGTACCCATCCTTGATAAAGTTGGAACCATATATTATAGTGTCTGTAGTTGGTACACTTGCGTTAATTGGTACGAGTACAGCAGGTACCATAGAGGTAAATGTAGGACTCTGATAGAACTCAAAGTTTGGTGCAAGTGGTACTGCTCTTGCACCCATTTGTGTAAGAGCCATTTTGGAGTACCACGGATACTTGGGGAAACGTATGCCACTTGGTAGATTACATTTGATAGTGGTGGAACCTGCAAGGTTGACCAATGTACAGGATAGTAGAGATATAATTGTACCACGATCCATAATGCTAATACCTTGTGTGTAGTCGCTGTGCGTAGCGAACGTGGTTGGTGCACTAGGGAATGGAGTAGTTGTATAAACTACAAAAGAGCCATCAGTTGGTGCAGGAGCTAATGGTAAACCTATCTGCAATGGTTCAGTGAAGGTAATACCGGCAAAGTTTGTCGAGAAATTATACACTCTACTAGTGCCATAGAATATCGTTGCAGGTTGTTCATACTGAAGCGTTACACTCACTTGTTCTAATGCGTTGAAACTTCTTACTTGACAAGTGAACAAGTTGTTTCGCACGATAGAAACAACAGATCGATATGAACCCTTTGATGATTGAACAACGCAGTAATAGTTGTACATGTTGTTTAGCAGGATATCAGTGGTAAAAGATATTGTCGTGTTCACCACACTGTACTCTGAACCTGATAGAATGTAAGGGTATGCTTTCTTGATATCAATCGCTTCATAGTACGTATTTGGCAACATGTTCCAAGTAAATGACTCTCTTGATGTTTTTAACGTAATTGTGTAGGTGAACGTTGTTGGTGATCGAAGTACCGTAGCAGTTGGTACAATCAAGCAGGAGCTATTTTGACCTTGAATAACATTGCATAGTAGAGGATCAGTGAGATTATCTCGTGTCACTTGTACGCTATAGGCTATCGTTAAACCAGTCATTCCTGATGGTTCAGTATAGTTGAGTGTAATATACTTGCCGTTCGCGATTGATTTGTCTAGAATACCATAAGGCATATTAACAACATCATTGAACGACAACGGCTGTTGAATGTGCAACATACTTATGTTTGTTGTTGAATAATCAAAAGACAATGGACTGAGTACACCGGCAGTGAGAGGTAGAGATGCAGCATTGTACCACAATCTAACATCGACTGTTTCAATAGATTGAGTGTGTACAACACTTAGACTACACATTACACCAGTAGTACTTGTCCTTGTTGCAGGAGTATACAACCAACTTTGATGATCGTTAGATGAGTACTTGCAGTACAAATCTCTATCAGTCACAATAGATGGCGTAGTAACGCTAATAGAAACGTTCAAAACCTCGAGTGAACTACCGATACTGTTCACAAATGGGCTTAAGTAGCTCTGTGTAACTGGTGCGAAAAAGTACACAACAGTGGGTGCTGCTGTGACAAGTATTGTCTCTGTGAATTTTGCTCCATCTATGATTAAATCTCTGTAGGCATACAAATCTACACTAACTAAACTATGTGTTGCATCGCCTGTTGCTTGACAGTAAATCGAGCATGTAAACGTTCCTTCAGATTGTACTGCTTTAGGTGTTCTGGTCTCTCCATTTGCTAGATCATATGTAGTACAATTATAGTATACATCACTTGCGAACGTTGTTGATGTAGTGAGATTGGTTACTAGCGTTATCGGCACTTCTACTCCGTATCTTGTTGTAGCCCATGGTACGGAGGTTGAACTGATGCGCTCCATGAATAATATTGATAAAGAGTTTGACGATATTTGGAAGCTTCCATTATATGCCATAGGCTCTGTGTACCAAATAGACAGCTGTGCTATTTGGGCAACAGGATTGCTGACTCTACAAATGATCTTTGTTCTAGAGAGTATAGTTGGAGTGTATTTAAACACGTCTCTACCGTTGTTTAGCCTACACTCTAAATGTTGTTGGATACTCGCAGTAACATTCGCAGCAAAATCCACTGTTACGTTAATGAAAGAGTTCATGATGCCCATGCTTGTTGTTCCTGCACCGAAAGAAATCTTGATAGGTGCGACTAGCTGTACTGAAATACTATTCGTGAATGCTACATAAGAGAACGACTCAATAATATCAGGGTTTTGATACAGCAAAGTCATAGCATACGTGTTAGCAGTAGCTAGTTGGAAATTTCTTGTTACGCTGGTAGTACTTGTCAAATTGGAGAATATATCAGTAAACTCTCCAGTACTTGACCTTAGCTGTAGTACAGTAGCACTAGGGAAACTATTGAAAGTTACCTCCTGGTTGAATGTTAATGTGACACTAACTAGTTGACCAGTAGGGAATACGAGTGCATTGGAAGTAATAGTACGAGTATCAATCGTAACGTACTTGATTGGTAAATCTGTTCCATTAAGTACAACAACGTAACTCTTGAACGGTAATAGTGGAGGGTTCACTTTTGGCGTCAAACAATTTTGAACATTATCGATTGCGTCATATGCACATTTAAAGTACGTTGAACTATCATCTTTGAACGTAACGTTCAGATCATACTTGGGTCCATCATAGTTTTCCATAGTAATGTTAACTCCTCCAGTGATGTTTCCATATGACGGTGTAAAGTAGTTTCCATTAACCAACGTAAGTGGAACAGATACCGTATTGATCGTTGCGTTGTACCCAGTTGCTTCCATGATAATATTAAGATTCACAACTCCTGAAAGCGACGACATAAAGAGGAATGTAAAATAGCCATTATCAATACTTGTCAATGGTTGCAAAACAGAGTTCGCTCCTGAAGAGATACTGACGTAGTATGATACAGGTCCATATGAAACAGAAGAAACGAACGACGTAGCCAAACTAATCGTCTTCGTAACATTCGTACGTAACGCAGAAGGTGACGCTGATGTAATTCTGATTTGATCAGTGAACACTACTGGTATAGTATTATTTGAAATCTGTACATTGG
>JAESGV010001016.1_pt1 | contig 12048 bp, 10 predicted proteins | sample 9269781 | NCBI WGS metagenome assembly JAESGV01 (sample SAMN15741586, study PRJNA653496) | algae metagenome | isolation source: Tildeniella torsiva UHER 1998/13D and co-occurring heterotrophs from... | place: Slovakia: Slovak Paradise National Park, Hrabusice, Kosice Region | collected 2000-01-01 | reverse complement strand
ACTTTAATGCTAATTCGTATCCTGATGTACAAGTCGTGGAACTAGGCCTAGAGGAAGCGGATGACAACCAGCCAGAATATCATCACTTTCAAATTCGCTCGCCGATGAGCACACCCACAAAAACCGGCAAAATGACAATTGCTAGCCCTAAACAAGAACCAATCGGAAGCCCATTGCAGAGTCCAAAGGGTGTACAGTCGACCATGTTTAACACACCACCCATTCGACGAGCGCTCTCATTTCACGACGATGAGCCTCTTTATGCTCACTTTGATGCTCAATCTACACCAACACCTGCTCCATCTACCACAACTACCACTGCCGGAACAACCAATAATCCATCTCCATGGACAAAATCAGGTCAAGTGAGCAACATGCCACCAGCGATGAATATTGGCGACGACGAGTTGTCGCCTACTCAAATCCCACAACCTTTTTCATCATACTTTGGATTCCCTAGTGTGATCCAAGAGAATGGTTCTTCGGCTATTCCACCACCCGCGCCAAAGGAGAACAAACAAAACGCACGAAGCAACAGTTTATTCTCGGATAGTCCTCCATTTTTGAAACGACCACAAAGCGTATCGTTTGCTCCTGCTCCAACGCAAGAAGCACTACAGAACAATTACCAACAACAATCGTTCCCTATTAGCCAATCGTATCCAAGACAACAGTACGGAATGAATCACGTACAACAACAGCATCAGTACCCAAGCAGTTACCCAATGTATGCGCCAAATTATCAATCATACACTGAGCAATACAATCCATGGTTTGAAACGGCCACAAATCAAACCGCGTACCAACAAGGTCAAAATAAGCCACCACACTTGGTACCTATGCAACAACAACAACAACAGCAGTACAATCAACAGCAACAACCATTCTCTCCAACTAGGAACGTACCTTTCAAGAGTCCCAAGAGCAAGTCGTACCCAAGCTCACCTAATCGCAGTCCAAATCATGCACAAGCGAAACGCGGTCACAATCCTCGTGTATATGGCGGTGCCAATTACCAAAATGGATTTGTTCCTCACGCTCAACAACAACAACAGCAACAAGCTCCACAACATCATCATGTTGCTCCAGTGGCAAATCCTGCTCAACAACCACAGCAACAAGCTGGTTCTTTTGAACCTGCCACTGAGGGAAATCGTTGCCGAGGAATGTACAAGGAGTTCGCAAAAGATGTAAAAGAGATGGAAAAATCTGGATACAAACCAACTCGCGATTATGTCACCAAGAACATTCACACGGTACCATTCTCCGTCCATTGGAGAGTTTACATGGATTTGGCAGACTTAGCCAAACGTGAAAATATGATCAGCGAAGCACGCAAATGGTTCAAAAAAGTGAACGATTTGCAACCAAGTGCAAGTCAAGGTTGGTTAGAACACGCCAAACTCGAAGAAGAGTGTGGTCGTTTGGAACATTGTGAAAAATTATTACTACTAGGATTAGATCACTGTCCACAAAACGAATCGTTGTTGGTCAAAGCAATCAAACATTTTGAACAAGTACAAAACGTAGGACAAGCTCGTGGATTACTTGCTAGACTACGCAACATGTCACTAGAGAAGAGTTGGAAGATTATGTTGGAAGGTGCTCTACTTGAATCACGTATGGGTAACGTAGAAACTGCCAGAAGAGTATTCAAGTACTTGATGCAACATGTATCACGCCACGGACCAATCTATTACGAAGCATATCGTTTGGAAGAAAAATGTGAAGAATGGGAAAAAGCGTTAGAAATAGTAGAACGTGGTTTGGAAGCAAATCCACGTTACGGACCTTTATGGTTTGCTGCTTTTCACTTGTACGAGAAACGTGCGTACTTGAACAGTAATCCATCCGAACCAGTCAACTTGGACTCTGTAAGAGAATGCCTAGATCGTGCAGTTCAAAACATTAGCAAAGAGTTGATTTGGAAGGTACACTTTGAGCAAGCACAAATAGAAGAGCGTGCTCGTAATATCGACTTGTCAAGAAGATCATACTGCCGCAGTGTCGTTGCTAGTATGTCAAACTTGAGGTGGAAAGTATGGTTGGCTGGTTCCCGCACAGAATTGAACCAAAACAACATTGCCACTGCTAGAACATTATTAAATCGTGCTTTGGAGGAAGTACCAGTCAAAACACGTGCTGTCGTGTTGATCGAGTGTGCAAGGTTGGAAGAATACACCAACGACTTGAAAAAGGCTAGACAATTCCTAAAGAGAGCACAACGTGAAGCCAAACACGAGTGGAAGGTATTCTTGGAGAGTATCTTGCTAGAAATGAGAGCAGGAGAGCACGAAAGAGCCATCGAAGAGGCCAAAAAGGCACTCAAGATTCATCGTGGTACTGGTAGACTTTGGGCAGTTTTAATTCAACTAAAAGGATGTTTGGAAGGTCCTGACGCCCAACTCAAAGTGTTCCGTGAAGCACTTGACGAAGTACCCAAGAGTGGAGAAGTGTGGTGCGAAGGAGCACGTATTCGCTTGAATCCACTTACTTCCAAATTTAATTTGGAAAAGGCTAGAAAGTACTTGGACTTTGCGATCAAGTTCACACCACAATATGGTGATTCTTTCATCGAGTACTTGAGACTCGAATTATTGACTAGAGGTCCTTATGACGATTCCACACATTACAATGGCGAAGAAATTCGTCCATTTGACAATGCTCACTATGATATTGAGCAATTGTGCGTGAATGCAGATCCAAACTATGGTCCTTTATGGTTCCACTGCAAGGAGAACGTTTTGGACTCTACTAGACAAGTGTTACGTAGAGCGAAGAAGCTTTTGATGGCCGAGTTACTAGAATATGGTGACTTGTACCAACAGGCGATCATGTCTGGAAACAGTACCGTCTCTAACAGTAGCACTGTCGTTGTAAATAATACCACTTATTCGTGCCGTGATTTTATCACTGGATTACACGAATTAAATATGACATACAGTAATGCCAGCGTAAACGATATGGCACTCAAGAAGAAGTATATCTACGGCTCTGAGATCTGTGTGTAACTAAGGAAACCAGTATTACTGGTGCCCAAACAAGAACTTTGTCCAATTGGTGTGTAACCTTGACAATGAAAATTACTTTTTATAATTTGCATTTGTGTTCGCAGAAGTCAAAAGAAACGAAACTTTCAAAAAGTTTTTTATATTTCAAAAATCTTTCCATGGTTGGGAAGCTTGCGAACAGCTTTGTCAAATATTCTTACGAACATTGTAGGATAACGCTGGTGGATAATGTTCATGAAATCGCCAAAGGTGATGCACGTCCAATCTTTACGTGGAAACTTCTCTTCCAGGAACAGCTTGTAGCTTGCCAAGTCCCTATACAAATGAACAATGGTGTGACGAAGCATATCTAGAAGGGTATGTGCGTCTTCTGCACCTCTGCGCGCTGTACCACTTCGATCGAGTCTAATGTTTAACGATTCCCAGTCTCGAAGTACGCTGTCTGATCGCCAATACGGAGAGCAGCTAGCCGATGTAAATATTCTTACATCACGTAAGCTATCGGTAAATTCATCTTTCTCTCTCCACCTTGGCTCGTTGTACTTGGGATCACCTCTAGGGTAGCAGTTTCTGTCCAATCTCTTCAATAACAACGCTCTCTCAGTAGGGCTGTTAATATATTCTGCAAATATTTCGCACACTTGTCGAGACCATACACCGCCCAGAAGCTTATCGATAATGAACGATAACTCTGTACTAGTAGTCCTGCATGGAACGTACTTGTATCCGTACTGATCTTCTGGTAATGAGCGTCTAAGTAGGACGTGCCCTACACAACCTAATTCGAATCTTGTGCTAAACCTGAATTTGTACCGTTCAGAGAAGGTTGGATTTGTTGTAACGGCTGGGTAGAAAAGAATTCTTAGTGAATTGTCATCATCTACCCTTAAATATTCAAAGTTCACTTTTATGCCTTGGAATGCAATGTTCTTTTTCTGAAGCGTAAAAACAATGCAAAATAGTTTCGAAAACATCTGTTCTTCCAGCGCAATCGGATGACCTTCAAACATGAATTCATTAAATGTTCTAAAATATTCAAACACAACGTATATGTACTGAGTCCCTGTAATCCATTCCAGAGGTCTCACAACGTGTTTGTAATTCGCCTCCGCCAAATCTCTGTACCGCCTGTGATTTAATTCGTTAAATTCATTTTTCGGAATCTTGGCAACAGATATTAAATTATTGTTTCTACCCCAGATGCCGTTGTACATTTGGGTACAGTTCGGAATTAGGCTGCCTAATCTCAATTCGAAAGGATCAAAAGATAGATCAGTTGGCGCTGTGAAAATCTCTGTGTTCATACTTTGTTTGTGAAGAACTAGCTAACCGAAATTGTGTGCAAAGTTGAACTTCTAATAATAGAACTTTAGCTAGTTTACCATTTACAATTAGGCTTTACCAACGTGATCAACTTGTGCGGCATTAAAAGTCTGGCGATTCTATCACAAGGTACAAAACATCCGAATACTCTTCAAAAATCGAGAATCGGTAAAGCGGTACGTTTTCCAAATACAATTCTGCTAGCTCTCTTTCTGACAATTCCGATAAACTGATCTCTGCAACTTTTCTTTGAGTTCTATAGTCCCAGAGATGGTGGAAAAAATCCTTCAACGAGTGGCATGTGTCAAGATTAATGAGATGTTTCTCCGTTTGGGAATGGTTCTGTGGCACGAACTGATCCATGATGTTTGGATTGAATTCACTTCTTCTGAAAGCTACTCGATTGGCCAATTGTTGTAGTCGTCTTCTATCAATATCTTTTCTTTCGTATGCATAGTTGGATAGCCGAACGATTATGTTGTTATCATCAACGAATAGATTCATCATTCTGCCTAAATACACTGACCACTTCTGAGCAATAAGAGCTGTTACCGTGTAAGCAAATTTGCTGGCATTGTCCTCCCTGAATTGACTTCTACGAGGTTGTGTATTTCGAGCCATCCTTGCAATTGTAGCGAGTTGCTGAAGTTTTTCCGTATCCAATCTGCTATGGTTTACATTCTTGTGATAGTTTGCGTTGTCGTCCATCTCCAAAAACGGGTAACGATAAAATACAACTTCATTTAAGTCATTCACAACGATGCTTCTTTCGTGTAAGAATTCCAACATAACGTCTTCAAAAGTACAGTAGAGCGAATCGACACACTTTTTGAACCAATTATACAAAACCGTGTCATCGTTGGTGCTTCTCAAAATGTCGAAGAAGTTGTTGTACTTTTGGAACCATACGTATGTCTTTGTTTCGCAGAACATGTATCCTTCAGGTGGAACCTTCTTTAGCAATGTAGAATGATGGTGGTGCTTTTGCCAATCAGCTGTCTTTGGAAAAGAAACGACTACATATTCCGTATTATCAGAAAATCGTCTCCATATTCTCATATTTTTGAATCCTACAATCTTCTCTTTTCGTTCGAATAGCTTGTAGAAACTTTTGTTTCTTTTTTCTTTGAAGATTAGACATTAAGAAAAAGCTTACCAACTATAATGAGTAGATCTGATAGCGGGAACTGTCTATCGATTTTGTACGAGCTATAAAGGGACTCTAAAATTCCATCTGTCTTGAATATATGTTAATGGTTATTCAAACTCGCATACTGTTGGTGCTACTTTTAAAGCTTTTCGTGGTGGTGCGTCTGCAATTATATCCTCTTCGCGATCTCGTTTGTTCGACATGTGAACGAGTTGTGGTATGGTTTGAGATAGTCTATTTTATGCTAACGCTTTTGAACCAAAGTTGGCGCGAAATAATTTTTTCCTATCCCGGGATACCTCATGCTTTGGCGCTCTTTCAACCACTAATATCATTATTGCTGGTAACGTGTTTGATGATTTTACTGATATATTATACCATGTTCCATAGCTTCAAGTCACTATTAAAAATAAAGCTTACCACAGAACATGGAAATTGTGAGGAGTAGCAGCTAGCACAATCAAATCCAAGCTGATAATATTGATCGCTTGGAACATATTAATGATGCTAGCTAGATGGTCGGTACCTAATAGCAGTGAATCCATTTTCTTGGGTTGAGCATAGCTTGAAGGTCTTCTTAAATACTGTCAGGAGTTGTAGAAGCACCGCTCAACACAACGATGTCATGGTACGGTCATAACCGATTTATCCACCAGGTAAGCTAATCTATTCAGCGCTACCGCTGGATGATGCAAAACATTTCTTGCTGCAATCTTGTATTATGGTGGCCATTTTTGCAATAAAAATAGCTAACTAGTTGACTTAGCTAGTTTACCTGAATAACACCCTACAATAGACCATAATTCAATATAGTTGGAAGCGTTTTCGTATACAACAACCCTATAGCATCATAGTGTCGCTTATCTGGTGGGTAAATCGGTTATGACCGTACCATGACATCGTTGTGTTGAGCGGTGCTTTGTATAACTCCTGACAGCGTTTAAGAAGACCTTCAAGTTACGCTCAACCCAAGAAAATGGATTCACTACCCATGAGGTACCGACCATCTAGCTAGCATCATTAATATGTTCCAAGCGATCAATATTATCAGCTTGGATTTGATTGTGCTAGCTGCTACTCCTCACAATTTCCATGTTCCGTGGTAAGAAACTTTTGCATGTGCAGTACTTAAATTCAGTACAACATTAAAAAGAAGATCAATGAATGTTTACACCGATTAGCGCTAACAGTACGAGAATAATACATTTATAAAATACATTGTCTGGAATTACCAGGTGTTGTGTACAATGTGCGACCGTATTAGAAGGGCCAACTCCATGTGTCTTAGTTTCATTTTTTTAAATTCGGACTTTAGTTCTTCATTTGTACAATTTGCTTCGAAATCCTCAATCGCCCTCAACACCTTCGCGTTCTGACTGAGAATGTCTCGCATGACATTGCCACCATAGCAACCTTCTTCTCCTGCCAGTACACTAACTGCAGGTAACGATGCTCCCATCCGCGTTTTGGTTGAACTTATTGCCTTGATTACTTTTAGATTCTCTTTGTACAGCTTTAAAATGACATCGTTCATCTGCTGGAGAAACTGACTCACTTTGGGTAACTTGGTGGTGTTCTTCAAGTGCTCATATGCCTGCATTCTCATGAAAAGAGCGTATTGACTTGCAATTACGAGTTGTGCTTGGTTTGTGTCGGTTGAAGAATGTCCATTAGATAGTTGGTGACCGAGCCCTAGTATTGGTTTTGGATCTTGAGCACTTGAAACGTGCATGCATCGCCGTAAGTTGCTCGTTGGTCGAATAAACGAGTGGTTCATGCGAAGAGTACACCGTCTTATCATCATTAGAACTGGTTTGTTTTCTTTTTCTTAATAATTTCTAAATAAAATGAAGAGTCACCAACAAAACTTAAAATATCTTTGTAAAAGCGTGCGGGTTAAGCAAACTAATCCTCGCTGGGTGATCCCCGAATCTTGCTTCGTGAAAGTTCGTACCTTTGCAGTAATCCCCAATACCCAAGTTCCTGTCCTCAGATTCTGTCAACTGGTGGAGAATGCAAAGAAGGGTTGATGACCAACTCGCGTTCAAAACAAGACCAGTTTGTTTGGTGCGGGTGGAGAATTCTGAAAAGAGAAGGATACTTGATGTTGAACAAGTAGCGTTGCGATACGACAGAGAAGATGCGCATAGCGAGTCAAATTTACATTATGCAAAACTTTTAGAAGACTTTACTGCATTTCGTTCGCGATTTCATAACAATGGCACAGTGGATACGTTTGCAGAAGTTGCATTTGCAGAACCAGTCGTTCGTACAACTATTTCACAACCTCGCTCAGTGGCAGATAATTTAACACCAACAACAAACAATTTATCATCGATAAAGTCAAAATACACAAAAAATCCGCTACCAGCTTCGGATTGCGTACCAGATTCCAAACCTTCCGTGTTACAAGCAAATAATTTCGATCCACTCGTCATAAAGAGAATTCAACAATCATCAGAACGAGTATCTAAAGCAATAGAAGATTATTCCCAAAAAAATATTGGGCCAGTGGAAGAAAGTAGAATCGTTGACAATGTGAAACGAACATATCACGATACACCGTTTCCAAGTTTCAAGAATAATCAATTTTTGGATGACTCTCCAGTTGAAGAAGGTCAACAAGTCAATCTATCGGAAACAAAACCAGTCCGACTGTCCGATATAGGAGTAAGAGAAATGCGCGTTAGTGATGGAAACAAATCAAAACCAACACAAAGACAAGTCGTACCAGAAGAAGAACTACCAGAACCATTCGAACAAGAAGATCATACACGCATCATGCCATCAGGATCACAACACTCTCGCGTACCAGTATCAGCAGGTCCAAAACCAAAGAAATCACTACTCGACCTATTACGAGATTTTTCACTCTTAGGACCACTCTTCCGACAACTAGTACAACGTTTAACTTTTTTGAATCCATACACAAGATCATCATTTCGACAATCTGTAAACCAACAAGGAGAACAACAACATCCAACGACATCTTATTCCATGTATCATAACCACTCTATGGCACCATGGCAGTCACACCTACCTATTTCAAATCGACCAAGTATGAGCATACAACGTGTACAGAAAGAATATGATATTGATTATGAAGAGGTGTAATTGTACAAGATATTTATGCTAACCCGCCAAGTGAGCATTTTGGAGTGTTTTTGTATACAGCAGTATATTCTGGATTGTATATTGGTCCTGGCGAATCTTTACCTGGACTTGCACTAGCAAGCGCATCACCACGTTTTGTAGATGGTTTAGGACCAAAACTCCATTCTGGTGCTTTGGAACTTCTACTAACTGCACGTAACCCTGGAAAATAAATAGGACCTGGTGAACTTTTTTCTACAACTTTTTCTAAACGTGTTAGTTTGTAACTCGTAGGACGTACTCTTCTTTGGTTCTTCTTTTTTCGTTGGAGATTGATTCTTTGGTTTTCCAAATGTAAATGCAGGACCTGGTTTAATACCTGTCATTTTTTCACTAACGTTGTATAGAGGACCAGGTGATGAAGATCCCATTTGAGAAGCATTATTTTGTCCATGACCAGTATATATTTTTTCATCTATGTTGTTAGTCTTGTTCAACAAACATACAATTTCTAGGCGGACATGTTTTCGGTCGGTTATAATAACTTTCTCCAGGTTTTGCAAATGAAAATTTTGATCCTGTTCCAACAGATGATCGTATCGAGTATTTTGGTCCAGGTGAGAATTGTCCAAAGTTTTCAGTCGCTAATGCTTCTGAAATAAATCTTGCTCGTCGTGGTTGCGGATTAATCGAATCTGATGATTCTCGTTCTCTACCTTTCATACTTATAGCTGTTGAACTACGTAAAGGTGCAGCAGAGTATGCAGCTGGACCTGGTGAATGTCGACCAAAATTATCACTTTGACTCATTTTCAAACTAACAAATCGTTCTATAATGGTTAGTACAAAGTACCGACTTACTCGGTGTAAATGATTGTGAACGTTCCGAAGCACCGAATCCTATTGATGGCGCATGTTCATTCACTAACGTTGTATCTGGAAAGTATTTTGGTCCTGGTGATGAATCACCTATCATATGTGACGCCAATTTATCATTGAAAAATTTCTTTTCATCTCGAGTAGATAATCCAAATGTGTACGAGTTACTTTCTTTTTCTTTTGGTTTTGGATCATAAGTACCAGGACCTGGTTCTTCTGCTTTGTATCCTATACCATAAATATCTCTTCTATCGGCTGCTCCAAATGAAAACGATGGTGTCGTCGATAGTAGATTATCAGAATCATCCAAGTTGTATTTTGGACCTGGTGAATATCCTTGGTGTCCATACACTAGATTATCGGAAAAATATCGTTTGTCATCTAATTTGGAACCAAAAGAAAAAGATGGACTTGTGGACCGAACACCTTCATCTGTAACATGATTATGTCCTGGTCCAGGTGTCGCTCTCGCTTCTTTTAACAACAACTCGGCTAAAATGTTAACATTCGCGCAAGTATTTTACCTTCTGTAAAACGTTTTGTTTTTCCGAATGATATTAACGGTGTAATTCTTTGTGATTTTACATTATATACAGGACCAGGCGACAACGATGTTACTTGATCTTACATGTGTTATTATAAAATTAATATTCGGTACCAATCAGAGTTGTTCGTTCGGCTTTTGGCATGGTAACAGAAGCAGATTCTCTACCAAGTCTATCCATATGCCGAACATTGTATTTTGGTCCTGGAGAAATTGTTTCGTTTGTTAAATCAACAGCTCGTTTCGAACGACTCCAGTTAGAGTTGTTAGACTTTTTTGTTGGACTACTAGTCCCGTCACCAGGTGTGGTTGGCATATGAAGCAAGAAAATCGTAGATAACCAAGTTGACTAGTGTGTTTATACTCTGACTCTTCGCAAGAGATGAGTGAGCCATACCATGACAGTGAACAATGATAAGCTACCAATTTGATGCATACTTGCAATTGATGTAGGTACATATGTCAATAGTGTAGTAATACCCAACAAGTATTGAGCTGTTACGACACCAAGCATACAATTCAACGCAATTCTCATTTGACGTGGGAATACACGCATACTACTTCTAGTTCTAGCGAACGCGTAGATGGAAAGCATTGCTACTGTAGTCGCGGTAGCAAGTACACGATGTTGGAATTGTACAGTTGATGCATTCTCAAAAAAGTTGAGAATTGTAGGTTTCAATGCCAACAAATCTGATGGTATGAGTCGACCACCCATTAATGGGAATTCATTGTACACCAAACCAGCATCCATTCCTGCTACAAAGGCACCAGATGCAGCAGTAATGAACATTAACGCTGTAGCCAATGGAATCGCAATTTTCAGTTTGCCTAGCTTTTCAATTTGATCCAAATAGTGATGCAACGCAAACAAGTGTTTGTTGAGTACTAGTTTTCTATCTCTATCGAGGTCGAGAACAGACCATAGTACAGTTGCATAGATCACGAAAGCAGTGCATAAATGAGATGCTAAACGGTACTGACTCACTCTTGGAACGTTATTGTAACGAACGAGTAGATCATGATTTTCATCAAGTCCAGATTTGACCATATACCATCCTAATAGTCCTTGGAATCCAATTAGACCACCAATGGTCAACACTCTCCAAAGTGGCATGATTCCAGTTCCACGTGCAAAATAGCCACGACTTGCAAAATAGCATGCAGGAAGGATAAACGTGGCTCCAATTACACGACCCAATTGTCTGTGAATGTATTCATAATAATAGATTCTCTTAAACTCTTCAAGTGACATGCCCATGTTTTTCTTTTTGTATTCTGGGAATTGTTTATAACGTTCAAACTCTTTTTCCCACTCTTCTTCGTTCATGGGTGGTAATGTTCCAAGTAAGTTCCAATGGACCATGGATAAACCACTTTCTGTTAGACGAGTAAGTCCACCGATGATAACAATGGCAAAGACCATTCCTGCGATTGTGACCAGCCATATGCGAACTGCACGCTCGCCAGGACGTTGTGGAATGTTTATAGGTGTTGGTTCATCGATTTCATCTTCTGGGATTCTCGTAAATGTATCGTGTTGTTTTTTAGACAGGTTTCTCGTAATAAGTGACTGTGTTCTTGTGTTTTTGTTTGATATTACGAGTTTTGGAAGTGTGTGAAATACCGGTGCACGTAGTGTTCGAGAAGCATGGAGAGATAGAGGACGAATACGAAGCATTGTTTGAAAATAGACGGAGAATTTCAAAGTTGTAAAACAACGATGACAAACTCGTACCGCAACGTTTTGATAGTAGGAGCTACTGGTGAAGCTCTTGGAAAGAGCATAACAAACGAATTATTGAAAGATGATCGATTTACAGTCCACATCTTGACGAATGAAAAATCTCTAAGTACGATAATTGTTTGGCTAAAACCAGCAGAATGACGCAAAAGCAAAGTATTTCAGCAGTTTTAAGAGTAGAGGAGCAAAGGTTTTACTAGGAGACCTGGAAGATACGAATAGTATAGAGAAAGTATAATATATTTATCATTAGTGCTGATCGAATAGGTCATGAGCGGAATAGAAGTAATTGTATGTCTAGTTA
>JAESGV010001015.1_pt1 | contig 12051 bp, 16 predicted proteins | sample 9269781 | NCBI WGS metagenome assembly JAESGV01 (sample SAMN15741586, study PRJNA653496) | algae metagenome | isolation source: Tildeniella torsiva UHER 1998/13D and co-occurring heterotrophs from... | place: Slovakia: Slovak Paradise National Park, Hrabusice, Kosice Region | collected 2000-01-01 | reverse complement strand
GTTCTCGACTGACGAACCATGGTACGCAAAGTAGGATCCATACTCTTGTCTCATCTTTTTAAAGTTTGCTGCTTTGTCGGGTGAGTCCATCATCATCATGTATTGATGTTCTGTTTCCATCTTTTTGATTCTTCTCTTCTCAGGCATCTTCACCAACGCTGGACGTGAAACAGTGATAATCCATTTGACGAGCTCATATACATCAGCGTCAAGGAACTTGATGAGTTGTGATTCTGTTTTTGCGTGTTTTTTCATTTGACTGACTGATGGGATTTTGCTCAAAATGCTTTGTACGCGACCAATGTCACATGAGTCTTTTGATTTTGCTAAAAATTTTGGCCATGGATCGAAAATCAAAGCGTTTCGGTGGCTATACGCTGCTGCATAACACATTGAGATTAAAATATCTACAATGTTGGCATTCTCCTGGATGTCACTACAAATTGTAGATGGACAGATTGTGATAGGAATAGAACTGCAAACTCCCAACTCGACATAGTTGAATTGACACTTGAATCTAGTACAAATACTTGGTGTATTTCTATACGTTAGTAAACAATAAATAGAATTCATACTGTGTGAATGGAATGACGATTCTGTGGTCGCAGATGCAACAGTTCTCAGTTAACATTGGAATACGTACAGTAAGGTACGATACCAACTCTAATAGATAGTTGACATGTTTTGGAGCATACTCGACTGAAAAATTTGTTATTAAATTTCCGCCAGCGTCATTGTACATTTGCGCAGCCTATTAACAGTCAATCAATCGCTAATCAACTTACTTTTTCTACATTCATGTTTGAGAAGTATAGTGCGTAAGCTTTTGCTTGTTTGTGTTGCTTGTCTTTGATGTACGACTTGACAATTTCAATCTTTTGTTTTTGGTTCTTTGTATTGATGAGTTCTTTGATGGCAGCGAGTTTGTCGTCCAATTCATCGGGATCGACTGTATCGTGTTCTGTTTGAATTTCTGGATGCATCTCTTTCCAACGTTCGTTTGTGAATCTATGCGCAAGGTTACACATTTGCTCACCGAAACCTAGGGATTTAACATCTGACTCTGGTTTATAGTGGATCTAAACTATTAGACGTCTTATGATAAATTTACCGTTGGAACTTTAGCATTAAGAACATAGTCTGGCGCAAACTGTATAGAAAGAACTATTGGATCTGTTCTGGTAACGTTATATTTTTCGCACAAATGGTTCGACATATCTTCTGCTACTACATTCAAACGAACATTATCCAAGCCACGAATCACAGTGCATGCATTAGAACCAAAATACTGACAGACAACTTTTGCATCGCTTTGGATATTGCCACCTAAACGGTTATAAGGACCATGTTAACGTACTCATTGTTTCTTCGTCGTCCTCCATTTCGATGATATCCTCATCGTCACCGAATGCGTCAGTATCACTCATAGGAGAAATAGGTGTATCGCCCTTGTACTAGATATGTCACAAACTGTTAATTAAAGCACTTACTTTTTCTAACAAGTCGTCTCTGTGGGCTTCAAAGTTTTTTAAAAGCGTTTTAAGAGCATGGTACAAACTCTGCGCCTTAACATCTGATTCTTTTTTTCCTTGAGCTATGTGATAACTCCCAGGCGACAACTCTCCAACACTGACGTTAACGTCCTCTTCGATAAGATCCACAACGAATTCGACCGTTTTCTGATTCTCGTTGTATGAGTACTCTTAAAAGTCACTACATGATATCGCATATTTGATCATACCTTTTATAATTTCTTCATCGTATTGGTACTTGTTCAACAACTCGTCAACGCTGTTGGTCATGCTGCTTTGGATTGAAGTTCGAAAAAGAGACCTTTACAATCCATTATTTCTAAAAGTCCAACATACACCATCATACGCCAAAGTAAGAAACGAGCTAATGCTATTGTTTGCTGCAAGCTGCGATCTAAAGCGTGATAATTTACAACAACCAAGAGATTGACACGACTTGTCACTTTCAAAAAATGCAAACAATAACCTTGCTTTGCGTTATTATCGCGTGTTTGGTTGCTGTGGCAAGTACTGCTCTAGTTCCAAACTTTAAGCCACCAGCAGTTCCATTACTCACAGTAGATCCACAGTTTAGTGTTTGGAGTCCAAGTGTAAATTTAACAGAATCATTCAGTACCCAATGGACTGGTACAATCAAAGCGCTAGTAGGCTTGATAAGAATTGATAATGAGGCCTATAGATTCTTCGGACCAGCAGATCAAGCTGGTGGTTCCATGCCAAAGGCTATCGCTCAGACAAATCTTCAAGTATGGCAACAATATTCAACATAACAATATAGGTTTTCCCAACACGTTCCATTTTCACTTTTGCAAATGCAAAGGTTAAGTTGGAAGTCACATTCTCAACACCACTACTCACCGATGACTATTTCTTGATGTCGAGACCTGTTTCGTTTATCACCATCAAAGTAACACCAACTGGTACCAGTAACATTCAAGTGTATCTTGATAGTACTGGTGAAATCGCAGTGAACAAAGTGGAAGAAGAAATCAACTGGAGCAAACAACAAACAACAGTTGATGGCGTTCCATTGAACATTATCCGTGTTGGAACAACAGAACAAAATGTTATGGGAGTGGTATGTATAATTTTCACCCTATTAACACCCATAGACAGGTGACGCAGTTGGTATTAACTGGGGATATTTCTATTTGGCAACAAAATCATCAAACGCAGTAACACAAGGAGTAGCAACAGCTGTAAATGCAAGAACAACCTTTGCACAAACTGGTGCTTTACCAAAAGGTGCCGATTTACAAGGACCAAAACGTTGCAACGACGACTGGCCAGTTATCATCACCGTTTGGAATTTTGGATCCATCTCTTCGGAACAAGAAATTGTTGTCGCCGCCGCCTACGATGATATCGAATCGATAGACTTTTTCGGACAAAAAATGAAAGGTTATTGGACTCAAAAATGGTCTTCTATTCAATCAGTTATCGCAGATGCCGTCAAGGACTACCCAATGGTCATGAACAAGATGATCAAATTTGATACTAAACTTGTTGATGATTTAACGCGCATCGGTGGACCTAAATACGCAACAATTGCCTCGTTGAGCTACCGTCAAGTATGTTTTTATTTGTATACTAACAAGTAGGCAATGGCAGGAATGAAGCTCGTTTGGAACGATAAAGAAAAGATGCCATGGTTCTTCTTGAAAGAAATTAGTAGCGACGGAGATATTCAAACCGTTGATGTCATCTACCCAGCAAGTCCCATTTTATTATATTTGAAACCAGAATTACTATTCTTACAAATGTTACCAATCATGTCATACGCAAACAATGAAACATGGAGCAAGTACACGTACGAGTTTAGTCCTCACCATTTGGGTTATTACCCAGTTTGTAACATCAAGTCTGAAGGTCAAGAGAATATGCCAATCGAAGAGACTGCTAACATGATGCACATGTGGGCTGCCGTTATTCAAAGATCAGTCGATCAAAAAGATATCATGGCCATGACCAAGAGATATTGGAACCTGTTCCAAACTTGGGCTAACTATTTGGTTCAAAATCTTCCTGATCCAGGTGAACAACTATGCACTGATGATTTCGAAGGACCTTCTCCTCACAACGCCAATTTGGCTGCCAAAGGTATTTTGGGTATTGCTGCATATGCTCAAATTTGTAACTTTATGGGTCGCTCGACTGATGCTCAAAAGTATAACAGTATCGCTCAAGACTACGCCAAACAATGGGCCACACTTGCTCTCGATGCTGATCGTATCCACACCAAACTCGAGTATGACAAGAATAACACCTTCAGTCTCAAGTACAATATCTACTACCAATACGTACTCAACATGACTCTATTAATGGATCCACAACCTGATATCAAGTATTATTTAAATCAAAAGATGAACAAGTATGGTGTCCCACTCGATAATCGTGCTACCTTCACAAAACTGGACTGGTTGTATTGGATAGCTGCTATGGGTACTGATGACCAATTTGCAAAGTTCAACGAAGCAGGTTTCAACATGGCAGAAGCGACAACAAGAGGTATTCCATTAACTGATTGGTACGAAACTACAAATGCTGCCATCAAAGGATTCCGAGCACGTCCAGTTGTAGGAGGCATCTATGCCAGAATGGTTCTCAAAAAGTAAGAACAAAGGCAATTTATTTATACAAGTTGAATATTTATTAACATACACCACACATTCTTTGTTGTGCTCCTACGAAAGCGAAACAGACGCTATTGACCACCTTCATTCCGGTACGAACTGCTTGTACGCAAGCAAGTCGCTCAACAGACATCAATCTGTTGTTACACTGTTGAACCATGCACGACTCTAAGTCAATGTCGCATTTCTTTTTCGATACTCCACAGATATCGTAGCAAAGGTCATGCTCATTGCAACATGGTCTCATGAATTGAGTGAAAAACGCAGGTAACATGAGTTTTCCGCTTCCACAACCATTTATACTCGAAACTTGTCCAGTAGGTCTTTGCGCATTTACGTCACACTTGCATTGTCCACCTAAATCTACTTCACGAGTAATCTTCTTCACTTTTTCTTGGACGAATGTTTTACCTTGTTTGAAACCTGTTTCTACTTGTTTTACTTTTTGCGATACGAATTGCTTCCCCTTATTGAACAAATCTTCTCCAAACCAATTTACTTTGGATCTAGAATAAACATGTACAATAACTGCTAGTGCAATAGCTACGAATAAGATCCGTCTCATTTCAAAGAACTATTGTTTGAAGAATATATTTGGTGATGCAACGTGCTATAAAAAGATCAATAGACCACCAAACAAAATAAGGGTTATGCTCCAAAATAACAATCAAAGAAGACATCAACGAAAGCAAGCTTCTCCTATTCAAAGAAGGTAGATTTCAATTGTGCATAATTTAACTCATTTTTGAGTTATATTATTATATATGAAACCTCACATAGTTTGGTTCTGATACTCTATGGGCTTAGTGCGTATGGAAGATGCTGTAACAGCACTCAAATCTTCTAAACTTTTTGTAAAAGTAGCGCGAATTTGAGCCGTTGCACATGTCAAAGAAGCAGAGCGTGTCTTCATCTAAGAAGCACCAAACAACTTTGACAACGTTTCTTGTTAGTACATTTAAAACCAACAAAAACTTTGAGAAGCCACCATCGAACACATTAAATAGTCTCTCACGAACACCGAACAACTTTCCACCACAAGCACCATACCATCATCACTACAACGATAGAAGCTTCTCAATATTTAAAGGGTATGCTGTTAGACATCACCAGCCAAATCTAGTGGCACAAATAGGTTACACGGGTCGATTATTGGGAAAGAAAATACCTAGTCATACAACACAACTCGTTGGAAGGAATCTGTACGCTGATTCAGAGATAAGGCTTGCATATACGCCAAACGAAAATAATTATTTACGAAGTACTGCCACATGCATCGAATATATACCTTCATCGTCCATGTGCATAACAGGGAGTACAAATGGAACTGTCAGATGCTTTAATGCAAGTCAATGGTTCATACAGCAAGAGCCAAGACAACAACCATCGCTCGTACTCAAAAGGTATATCATGCAAAACAAAAATTAACTATTAGTGAGCGAGGAATCACCAACATTATCAGCTCAGTACAAGATAGAAACAAACTCTTCGTATCCACACAAAACGTTGTCAAACTATACGATCTATCTGCAAGCACCAACACTCCACTAAGCAAATACCAATTCGAAAGTGATGTACTCGATTTTCAGCTAATAGGAAGTGCAATAGTTGTTGGAATGCGAAACGGACATGTCAAATATTTAGATACTCGGACGACCGCGAAAGATTCTGATCCGAGTGAAACACAAACTGTAGTAGCACCCTCGTTCACACCATTGAGTAATCCATCGACTGGATTTGGTGCGATTGGAGGTGCCAAGCAAAATACTGGTTCAAAACTTGGAAATAGTTTAGCAAAAAAGAGTAGTTTGGGTAAACGAAGAGTTGTTGTCACTCCACGCAAAGAATCTGTAGCAGCTGTTGCTAGACAAAATACCAAGTTTTTATCGATCAATTCAATGCAAGCAAGTGCATGCAACAACCTACTGTTTGTGGGTACAGAAACTGGTCACTGTAACGTATTAGACATGCGGTACGTCAACTCGTTGATCTGTAATCCTGTGAAGAGTATCTATCTACCTGATGTGATTCGACGTTTTGAGAAAGTTAATCCTGGTAACAAATCAACAGCAAGTTTAGTCGAAGCTCAAAATGGATCTAACGTACCTATGCCACCACAGAGAGGCAATGCTGAAAACGATGATCTTATGGTGATAGAAAATATAAATGAGCTTATGGACACTAGGCATAGCCTAACTATGCAGAACCGATTCAAGAACCATGACTCGTCAAAACTGGGTTCAAAGTATCATCCTGTTACATCAATAACAATGGACCCTAACGATAGCAACTTACTAGCGTTTACAACTGGGAATGGATACGTTGGTTACTTGAGTAGCATTGAACGTGAACAAGCATCGTTGAAAAAGTTGTACAAGTATAACAATATCATTCCAAATGATTACTTGGGTAGTATTACTGCTGGTGATGTTGATCGACCTAGACCGTGTTTCTTGTCAGATTTTAGCTCTGGAAATAACTGTTTCTTCTGCGTACCAAACCAGAACAAAATGTACAACAAATATGTGGACAATAACTATGTAACTATTCTCGATTGGAGTATCAGAACACAAGAAGAGATATTCAAAGAAGAAGTAGATCTAGGCGCCAAGACACGAACAGTTACGACAAACTCTGGATCGTTGAATGGATCAATGCTAGTAAAACCTTCAAAGAGCGACAACCCAATACCAGCATTCATGCAAGAAACAGTTTGTGTTGTACAAGAACCACATACAGGTATGATACTTTGTGCTGGAAGTAACGATACAATCGTTGCTTTGAATAATATTTAATTTATTTTAATTTTCGATTACTGTTTGAGCGACTAAAACGTCTACAAGTTGCTTGTATTGACTTTCGCTTGGGGTTGCCTGAGCAACAAAATCGTAAGGATCGAATGCTACACCTAGCATGACACAATCCAATTTGCCAACAGTGTGACGAACTGTGGCAGCTTCAAAAAGTCCAACATCACCAATAACTTGAGTATTAAATGTCTTTGCTGCATTGTTAACCAAAGTGTTCGAGTGTAGTCCACGAACATTATTAGTGAACAGACATCTTACAGCAACCAGTCTTTGCTCACTAGTGTGAGACAATGGTGGTAATAGCTTCTCATTCGAGTAAACAAAAGACATATCAAAGAAACGATCTCCCCATCTATTCTCATTGTGTCCAATTAATGGATTCTCACCAGTAAAGTTAAAATGTTCAGACAATGCAATAACAGCATCTTTTGGTACTTGATTCTCACCATGAGTACGTAAGAAAGAACTTGTCATGTACACATTCTTGACTTGTAACTCTTGGAACAAACGAATGACAAAAGTAGCGCAATTTGTTTCAAATGACTCGTACGCGTGTCCCAAATTGTTCACAACATACACTAATGACGGTGTCGAACTTGAAGCGTTAATATTCACTAATTGAAGTTTGGCGCCTCCTTTGAGTGTACGAATTGGACAGTGTGGAATTGATTCTAGAGAAATTTCTGAAACAACTTGTACACGAGAATCTTGTAACAATGGCAAGTTCAAGTTAAAATCAATGATACCTGTTTTGGCTGTCTTTCCATCCATGTGTTTCTTGACATACTCACTAGCTTCTATGACTTGTTCATACACCAAATGATTTCCACGTGTTACACCAGTTAGTGTCGCATCAACATTTGTGTTAACGGCGACTGGCGTTACAGCGTCAACTTTTTGCAACAATGTTTGTACATCAACATCAGACTCGTTCAAATAGGCACTAGTAGCGATACCAAAATATCCTAACAAGTACAGTAACGAAACGGAAGTTGTTCCAATTGCATCAGCACCAACTTCTTTGGCAACGTGTTTCTCTACTGAACTTGGTCTACTTGGACCTTCACATGCCAAATAGGAAATTCCATCTCCTGAAAGTAGTGATCTTCCTGCAGTGTTCTTGTGTAAATGTAAATGTTGAACATAGTGAAGTGGACGAGTGTCATCTGTAAAGTTGACAATATCCGAGACTATTGGATTTGTTGTTTCATTGACACGAACTCCAGAAAGTGCAACGAGTACAGCTTGTACATTTAGTACACTTGCAAGTAGTGCAATCCATGTTGATTCTTCCAATGAGAATCCTTCTTTATCTCCCATGGAAATGGTCAAAACTGCGTTTTTGAGACTGTACTTTCCACGTGATCCAGATAACGAGTTGGCTGGGAATCCTGATAAAGAACTTAATTTTGTTTCTTGCTCAGATTCAAATTGTACGATAATACGCTCTACTTTGCCAAGTGATTCTGCTGCTTGTACAACACTATTTCTAAATTCTGAAAATTGTGAAGGGAAGACATATTTTGATACTGGATTGAATGCAAAAGATCTCTCCTCACGTACTGGAAAATGTTCAAAAACCTATTGTCAGTATTTTTTTCGAAAAACATACTTGTGGAGTTCTTGCAATAGTCTCTTCCAATAAAGTCATCAAATTGGGTACACTTAGTTTGGAACTCTCCAACACTTCTTCATGTGTTAATGCGTTTGCTGATAAACCTGCACCAAGGTTGGAGACCATAGATAAACCAAGTACGGACATTCCATACGCGTGTGCGGCCACAACTTCAGGAACGGTGGACATACCAACACACGCTCCTCCCAAATTTTTCGCGACACGTACTTCGAGTGGTGTTTCAAAAGTTGGACCAGAAACCCAAACGTATGGTCCACAGAACAATTGAATATTTTTCTCTGTTGCAACTTTTCTATATTGTTAGTTTTGTTTATGTTTCTTACTTGGTTAACTCTACCATTCTTGCATTCCAAAACTCTGTTTTACTCTGACTATTTTCCAACACGTGTTCGCTAACATCCATCTTTTTGAGTGGATCAACGCGTGCCATTAATCTGAAATGATTGTCTAAAAGGCACAAGCAACCAGGGCGCATGCCATCTAACAAACCTCCTGTTGCATTGGTGACAATATACAATCGACAACCAAGTAAGGCCATCATTCGGACTTGGAAGCATACATCTTCCCAAGGGATTCCTGAAAAAGGTTAATATTTTTGTAGTAAAATACAAACCTTCGTAAGAATGGAATCTACCTGCGAAACAGAACACTTTTACACCTTTGATATCTCCAGAAATAAGTTTTCCTGCATGACCAACAACTGTTGTGGTTGGCATGTTTGGAATATCATTATAACTGAGTTCTGTTGTGTTTTGCATAACATGAACAAAGTCTCCAAGACCTGAACCTAGAATTACGGCCACGTCTGCTGTGCCAAGCCTTTCGCGTACGTACTGTACGGTTTCGAGCATCTGTTGTTCTGTCATCGCGTTTCTCTGTTTTTATATTTTGATTGATTTGGACACTTTGTAACCTGGAAGCTGTTTATTTTTGACGTTGAGCTTGTTGTTTCTTGAGCTCTGCTTGTTCTAATCGTTTTTGTTCCTTTTCTTTTTCTTCTTGTTCTCTCTTTTTTCTAAACCTGTCAAGCTCCTCATCTTTTTGTTTTCTGATAACGTCAATGTTTTGCTCCACATTGTCTTCAAATCCTTGCATTAAAGCTGCTTCCAGTTGTCCTTGTTGATCATCTGCTTTATCTTCGCCAAATGTTTGCACAAATGTCTTCTCTAATGACTCATTGCTGACTTCGCCAATAGCTTTTGTAGAATCTTTACCAGCTACTACACGTATCGGCTTGAGAGGATCTGTTTCTGATTTTAGACCACCTTGTATCGAAAACATGACATAATTCAGCATGGCTCTAAAATTTCTATCTAATTCTTCTGTCTTTTGCGTATCGTACATACCAGTGTAAATAAGAGAACAACCATTCTTGTGTGCTAGCAGTCTTAGTGTATGTGCCATCGTCTTCAGATGCAACGGAGACTTTTTTTCAAATTCATCTGTATGTGTTCCCAATATTACTGTAGGAATTCCTGAGAAAGTTATTTGGTTGCTATAGAAATGAATTAGCTATATTATGACTTCTTACATGTCAGGATGCTTTTCATTGAATTTTCGTTTGCATCGTGCAATTAATCTAGCTTCCAAGTCTGTACTCTGTGATCTACTGCATACAGCTTTAACGCAATCTTGAATTGCTTTCAAATAGAACTGAACTTCTCCAAGTACTTTTGCTGATTTTGAGAGATCGACTACTATTACTGCGATATACATATTAATATTCTCAGGTTGTATAATATCATCAATCAATCGAATCAACTTTCTCCCACCGGCTAGATCGGTAAGCAAATGATAATTGAAACATACCAACTTCCCAAAAATGAGCAACTAGCGTTTTGAAGCTCTCTTCACGCTTTCCGTACGAATATTCTAACGCTACTGTTGTCGGTGGCTCTTCTTTTATGTAATCTTTCCTCTGTACACGATATTTTAGACATGTTTTTCCACTCTTCTCGCCTCCCATTAAGATTACATATGATTCCATTACATCATTCTTTGGTTTTAGCTCTGTAGGTTGATTTTTCTTTTGTTCTTGTGCTATTGTCCATAAGGTTTTAATATTAGCTAGATTCTTCGCATCACCTCCTGTTGCTTGAGCATTTCCAGCAGAAGGCGAAGAAACCCTCTTTTGTGTAGGTGCTCCTCTTCCCATATTCGCTGTGACACTAGTTCTTGCTGAACCAGGTCTTTTCATCGGCTGCACACCTGAAGGTATCGTTCCTCCATCAGTACTTGAAGGTGTAGTGTTAGTGGTAGTAGTCGGAACGCTTGGCCTCGTGGGCCGAGCTTGTTGCTCGTTTGTATCAGACATGTTTAGAAGAAAAGAGTTGAGTCAGAAAGTTCATAAAGATAAATTTATCAACAACACCTTATGCGTTGATACAATCGAAAAAATGACGTTACGTTTAGAAACCATCATCTTCATCTGGAAGTGGTGCTTGTGCAGCTTCGTTCAAGTCTTGCTCGTACTTGCGCATAGTGTCCATATCAATTTGGACTTCTGGTGGTTGAAGAGCTGGTGATTCAACAAAGTGGAGGTTTGCATCACCGGTGATCTTTCTGGCCAACCACAAGAATGGCTTCTCAAAGTTGTAGTTACTCTTGGCAGAAATATCGTAATATTGTAGGTTCTTACGACGATGGAAGTTGATTTGTTTTGGCTTAACCTTGCGATCCATAACATCGACTTTGTTTCCACAAAGTACGATTGGAATGTTTTCACAAACGCGAATAATATCACGATGCCAAGTTGGAACGTTTTTGTATGTTTGACGAGCAGTTACATCGAACATGATAATAGCGCATTGACCTTGGATATAGTAACCATCACGTAGACCACCGAACTTTTCCTAATACAGTTAGATAAAAATAATTAAAAAACATACTTGACCGGCAGTATCCCAAACGTTGAAGCAGATCGGGCCTCTATTTGTGTGGAATTTGAGTGGATGAACTTCAACACCGACAGTGGCAATGTATTTCTTTTCGAATTCACCTGTTTTGTGTCTCTTGACAAATGTTGTCTTACCGACACCTCCGTCACCGACGAGAATTAGTTTAGCGGTTGGAATGTTTTCTTGGTTCTATAGATCGTCAGTACGAGTACATGTGATGTGCTTACCATGCTTGACACTTGGTTGTGGTGTGCGTCAAAGAAGTTTTTGAAAACGATTATGTGAAAATTTACCGCCACAACCGGAAATTTTCTACTCAACTGTAAGAATTCAGTAACGTTCAACTTCATAAAACTTTGTGAATGGCGCTAAAATTATTTATTAAAGTCTCGTAGATCCTTTTGAAATTGGTTTCTTGACTTGTTTTCTTTCATAAATACAATGTCGTTCTTGATTTCTTCGTCACTGTCTGATTCGATATCATCAAGATCTACTAGTTCTTCTTGTGAGACAGGTTCTTGCTTTGGTGTTTCTTTTCTTGCA
>JAESGV010001014.1_pt1 | contig 12069 bp, 10 predicted proteins | sample 9269781 | NCBI WGS metagenome assembly JAESGV01 (sample SAMN15741586, study PRJNA653496) | algae metagenome | isolation source: Tildeniella torsiva UHER 1998/13D and co-occurring heterotrophs from... | place: Slovakia: Slovak Paradise National Park, Hrabusice, Kosice Region | collected 2000-01-01 | reverse complement strand
AGCATTGATTGCGACAGTGTTCGCACAATCCGTCAGTTATCCAACACTGCTAAATGGATTCCAAAATTATCAAAATCATTCTCGTGTTAGCTACTTTACTGAAAACAATATCCTGTACATGGACGGCTATGCGTACATTGCCAATGGAACCGAGTCTATTGGAAAGGTTGCATTCTTAATACCCAGTGAGTACGTGCCCAACTCTAGAACTAGATTCCAAGTTGCCGCGGAAGGCTCCAGTGTATGGGTTTCAGTACTCTTCAGATCAACAGGATGTACTTCAGATACATCAAAAACATGTGTTATTATTGCGTGGGATCAAACATGGGTTGGTGGTTGGATATCTTTCTCAGGCATTAGCTACCTCCGTAGAAGTGCATACAAAACTGATCCAAATGCGCCAACTCCAACTCCTGCACCTCGTGCTACAACAGCATCTCCAACCTCTGCATATCGCACTACAACGGCATCACCAACTACTCGTGCCCCTGTACAAACTACAACCACAGCACCAGCCTTAACTACTTCAAGACCTTTCTATACAACCACTACTTTACCAACACTTGGTGGTTCACCAGCAACCACAACAGCTCCATCATATACCACAGCTGTGCCAACGACAACAGCTTCTCCTACGCAAGCTCCAACGACAACAGCTTCACCTGCTTTGTCAACCACTGCTAGACCAACAACAGACGCACCTACACAAGCTCCAACTGCCACACCAGTCATTCCAATCTTGCTAGAAGGCGAGCTTCCAACTCAAAACGCGAATCCAAATGCGTCAAGTGGCGCGACTACACTATCCATTGGATTCGGAGCACTGATTTGTATTATACTATTCTTCTAAACTATCTATGTAATAAACTAAGTAACAATTCTAAACGAAAGTTCGTTTATAATTCTTCTACTGTTGTGATCGTACAAACAATATAAAAGCATCACTTCTTATATCTTCATACTCGACAACGTTATCTTGCAAACTATCCAAACTTCCCCACTTTTTCGTGAGCGTCGACCGTTTATCCTTGTTTGCAACAATAAATGTTTTGTACATACTTTTCACCGATACATCATCTGCAGCGTTAGCAAACAAACGTTTCTTGCTCGGTTTCTTTTCTAGTTTTCTTGTTACATGTTCTACCTCTTCTGTACGATTCTGTTTCTTGTACTCTTCTATCAAATGAGCATTGAACAATTGTCGAATGGCGTCATTTTGTAGAATCCATTCAAAAATGTTATCTCTTTTGACCATTGTATGTTTCTTGACTGCTGGTTTTGTCTTGATACATTGCATGTAAAATGCGATAATTCTCAAAATGTCTGAAACGCACACTTCTCCACCTTTTTCATAGAATACTGCTCCTCCGGATTCATCTAGTACGAGTATACCAGGTCGTTTATGCTGTTGTTGACTATCTTGTGACTTTTTCTTTTTCGCGATCGAATCTGTAATCTTTGCTAGCAGTGATGTCTTTTTCTTCTCTTTTGCAATGTCATACTTTTGCGCGATCACGTTTTCTGGGTCAACTAGCGCTCGTAATTTGTGATTCTCCCACAAATGCGTCGTTCGAGGATACGTTTGAACAATTCCTAGTACTGCTCCTCCACCCGTAAATACTGGTTCGATTGCAGATTCTACACCTTCTAGTACATTCTCCCAATTACTTCTCTCTTCTAGTAGAATGATCACTGTATACGCTGCTTTTCGAATTTGCTTTGTTAACATTCTTTCGATACGATTGGCTTGAAGTCGTTCGTCTAGAGATTTTAATCGTCGAAATAATGTTTGAGTTTCTTCCCGTTCCGCAATAGTGAATATATCTTCTCCACGTTTGTTCACAATGTGTAATGTTTCGATTTCTATTACATTTTTGAGTAACTCTTCTAGCATATCTTCTTTTCCATTTCTTACTGCAATGTGTAGAGTTGTATCACCATCGTTATTTTGATCATCTATACGCATCAAATGTTCGTACCGTAGTAATGACTTCAAGTTTGATAGTTTTCCCTCTTTAACAGCCAGATGGATAGGTGTATCTCCATTCTTATCTTTTTCATTGAACACTTGGTTGATACAATGGTAGCTCGTGCTCATGGTCGTGGTAACGATAGCGTCCAAACTCTCTTCTTCGTACTCCTCTACCGTCGCGAACGCGTGTAAAACATTTTGTCTGTTTTGGTTTGTCATTTTCACTAGTTTAGTTAACATGTCTCTTTCTTTTGCGACTTGTAGTAATAGTTTCACGATTTCGTGGTGATGTAGACACGAGAATAGTATTCCATCTCCTCTATTATCGCCTCTTAGAAAACTAATATCCTCTCGTTTGAGCATGAACGTAACTGCTGTTACATTTCCTCTCTCTGCTGTTGCGTGAAGCGCTGTGTATCCTCTCGCTCCTAACTTTGCGTTTGCGTCTGCTTTACACAACAATAACATATCTACAGCTGCGATATTATTCTCGCGTAAGTGAACTAGTAGTGGACTAAAGTCGTACGCATCTTTTGCGTTAACGTTTGCGTTGTGTGAGATTAAAAACGAGATGGCCTCTTCACAACTCGCGTAAAATAGCGGTGTAGCTCCCTTTCCATCAACACTATCAACTGCGCCTCCACGATTGTACAAATACTCTAGAATTTCAATTCTATTAAAACTGGCCGCAATATGAATCAACGACGCGTTTTCGTGTAGTTTAAAAGTGATTCGGTTCACATCAACGAAACCAGTATGATCTTCCAGTAGTGATAAATTTTGTTTCAGCTTCTCTAGGTCTCCTGTTGCACACGAATCGTACAACGACTGTTCAACAGCAGCCATTCGCTTGCGTTTTATTCTTTGATACCAAACAAGGTGTAAAGCTCGTTGTCAAACATGTCACAAAGAAATGGAAAATGGACTTTCGTGGTTTTGACTGGTTGAGTAGAGAAAATTGTAATTTTGGTTTCATGAAGAGAAAGGCATCATTCTGGGAGCAACTCTACACACTTTCTGCTGAGCATGGATACAGCCTAGTATCGATTTATTTCGAGTTTAGTGGTCCACAAGTTGAATCACACGACATTGAACAAGCACTTCAGAGAGTATGTGAAAAACACGCGATACTACGCTCGAAAATGGCACTCGACGAAGAATCAAAACAGTTGGAATGGGTTGAAAACGACACATCAGCACCATTCTCATTCGAAGTTCTTTTAATAGAGGATAAAGACATTTTATCAGAAATAGAGAAACGTGCACAAATTCCTATTCCAATAGATGGTCCATTTATTCGTTGTGCTCACATCAAAACGGATCTATTCACAACAAACAAGCTTATATTCACATACACGCACGCAATCATGGATGGAACCTCACGAAATATGTTCTTACACGATCTCATGGTAGAAATAAGCTCTCCATTTACTGGTGGATCGCAACGACCATTGTATTTGACAGATCAAGAAATCTTTACTACTATCTCTGGCGAAGACTATCGATCTAAAGCAGCAAAGTATCCACAAGTGCCTCCATACGTCAAAGTACCAACTTTGTCCATTGACAAAAATTCTCAAGCCTTCTTCGGAATGGCATCTCGTTCATTCAAGAACGTTTCCAAGTTGGTGAAAAAATGTCGAGAGGAGAATTGTACAGTACAAGCAGCATTGGCTGCATCATTAACTGTATTATCATCATGGTCAAAAGAGTTGGACAATCCAATCTTTAACGTACTCACTCCTATCTCGTTAAGACCACTACTCGTGAAGAAGCATCCGCAAGGAGAACAAATCGCATCGACTCTTGGAAATATACAATATTCTGTTCCAGGAGTATTTTCCAAAGCATCAGGAGCAACTGACGAAGAAATCTTTTGGAATTCTGCACGAGAATACAAGCAATACATCAACATGTTCACTGATGTTCCTCCATTCCCAATTTTTGGTAGTGATACGCTACTAGAGCATGGAGCGTACAAAGGATGTGAAATAATGAAGTGGAATGATCCAAATTCATCACCTCCGTTTACTATGATTCTTTCCAACGTAGGTCGTATCGAATCATTGTCGAAACCATTTGGTGAGTATCAAGTGATCAAAGCTACTGCATATGCAGCAGAGAAGAGTGCCATTCCGTTCTTCGCTGTGAACACGATCCAAGATACAATGACTCTTTCTGTTACATTCCCATTATGTTTCTTCACAAGAGAGCAGATCGACTCCATGTTGGACGAAAGTATGGAACTGTTGAATTTATTCACAAAGAGGTAGTAATTGTTCTCTCATTTTTGTGGGAATGTCTACTGGTCTTCTCGTAATAGGATCAACGTACACGTGTACGAAATGACCAACTGCTGCGCATGTATGGTTATTAAAAATTCCTATTTGATACACTACTGACGATTTTCCAAGTTTCTTCACGCATAGGCCAGCATCTATTGTATCTGGAAAGGTTATTGAGGAGTAGAAATTGCATTTTGTTTCTGCTACGAGTCCTATTGCACTTTGTTTGCTTGACGGATCCAAGTCGCAGTGATCAATTAAGTATTTGTTCACCACGGTATCGAAATAAGAGTAATATACGGTATTGTTGACGTGACCGTATTGATCGTTGTCCATCCACCGTGTTTGAATAGGACAAAAGTATTTGTATGTGTTGCGATGCTTTGCATCAACTGTTGCGCTGGTAGAAAAATTTCGAATCTGTGGTTGAGTGACTTCTGCGTATTTCAAATGAGACAACAACACTGCTAGTCTTCTGTTTTGCATTTCTTGTAAACAACTGGACTCACTACTTGAAAATGGTATACTATTTGCTGTTCGTTCCATGCTTTTCCTTTTACATTATTGTCAGCATCTTTGTATGCTTGTTCATGATCAAATTTTGGATTCTTTGGTATTTTTCCGTATCTCTTTTCTTGCAAAGGTCTACACTTTTGTCTACAATATTCTCCTGGAAGATCTTGGTGTGCATTTTCTCTTAAGCATCTGCTCATACAATCATTCTTGAAATCGAATTCTTCTTGATAGATACCAAGACTTTTCTTACCGTATTTATACTCTTTACTATTCACATCCATACCAGCGTGTTTCACTTTAGGTCTGTAGATATTATCTTGTTGTGGTACTTTTCTTCTTGGTTCTCCCTTTCTGATGGGCTCCTCATATTTCGAAAATCCGACTTTGCGATTGTTTCTGGTCTTTGGTGCGTCAGGTCTCTTCAAGTTTCCGGTGTATGTATTTTCGTAACGTTCTCTTTTATCGTAATCGCCACCAAGTTTTCCCTTATTGTTTCGTTTTGAGATGCCAGATGGAATTGAGTCTCTTCTCTGCAATATTGGTGAGTTCTCTAACGAATCTCTTCTCTTTCCCTTTGGATCTGAATCTTTTCTTTTCCCTTTGGAGCGACCATGCTTGCTTTGGACGTCAGAGTAAGATTTCTTTCTTTGCAATTGTGGAGGAGTTTGGTAGGGCTGTACACCTTGAGGGACCTGAGGAAGGTCCGGCATGTTATAGATGTTTGCACCACCAAGAGGATGACCATAAGGCAATGGATTATATTCATCAGTAAGTGGAAACGATGATGGATCTCCGATTGCCAGTACCGTAGCAACAATGAACAAGATAGCAACGAGTGTCTTCATTCCTATGCTATTGTTTTCAAATCTGTTTTTAGCATAACTTTTCGCTAAAACGGGAAGAATTGTAATACATAAATTAGAGAAAAAACAACTAAGAATTTAATGTTTTCCATATGGCTCCCATGCTTTGACAGTTGCTGGTCGTTCTGAGACACGATTGAACCATGCGTACAAGTTTGGAAATTCTTGTTTGAATTCATCAGATTCCTTGACAATACCACCAAAGTCGCTACCGCGAACCCATGGGAAGAAAGCCATGTCGGAGATACCGTAAGCACCGTTAATGTATTCCTTGTCTTTCAATTGACCTTCAATTACACCATAGACACGCTTAGTTTCGTTGTAGTATCTCTCTACGGCGCTTGGGATTTGTTCCTTGTGGAAATGTTTGAACCAGTTCAACTGACCTTGGTATGGACCAAGACCGGAAATTTGGAATGAGACCCACGTGAGTACTTGGATTTCATCTTCGAATTTTGCTGGAATGAATTTGTGCTCAGTGTCGTATTTCTTGGCAATGTAGAAAAGAATGGCAGCGGATTCCCAAACTACGAAATCGTTGTTCTTGTGATCTACAATAGCTGGAATACGACCATTTGGATTAAACTTTGTGAAGCTTGGAGCTTTGTGTTCGCCCTTTTGGAAGTCAAGAAACACAGTTTCATATGAGATTCCAAGTTCTTCGAGCAACATTGCTACCTTCCATCCATTTGGACCTTGTCTAGATATTTAGCACTGGAAGATTAAACTACTAACCTGTGTGAGTATAGAGTGATATCAGCAGTCATTGTTTGTTTGTTAATTCCAGAAATCCAGTCCTTTTATAGCCGCACATCGCGTAAATGCGTGCAATTACTGTCGGGTTAAACACATGGTTGTCTACGCAGAACACGCATTGCACACAAGTAAGGCGTTGAATTTTAACTGCACTGTAACTGAGATCAGCCTAATTGTTAAGTTTGTTTATTTTTTATTTTTCGCTGCGGCTCTAGCTGCTAGCTGTTCAAAATATTTCTGCTGGGAAGGGCTGTTTGTGTATCCAGGTGTAGCTCCATATGAGTTTCTGCTAGCTGAGTATAATGGTGGTAGTGTTGTCCACACAGATGGCTTCACTTGCGCTGCAACTGGTGGCTGTCTACCCTTGTTTATTCCACCTTGGAACGCCTCTGGTGGAAGAGTCACCTCTGGTCTGGGTCCTACTTGAGGTGATCGAGCCTTGTTCTTACTAGTAACAGTAAAATCTGCAGCTATTACTTCATCGTCAATTTCACTGTCTCCCATTAGAATATTGAAATATCCTGACATGCCCCAAGATGTTCCCCAGCTAGTTTTTAAAAGATTGTACGATGTCTTACCTGTTTCTCACTATCCAATACTCTTGCTTTTTAGCTGGATCCAATCCCCATCCAACAATAGAAACTACATGTCCTCCCATAGGCTTTCCCGTGAGTACAGAGTGATATATTCCGCTTCCGTAGAACATTAAATCGAGATTGACTTTCAAGCTCGCCGTGACAGGACCATAAGTCATAATCTCCTGTTTGATTTCATCAATACCACTAATTGCTTTTCCACGAGTAGAATGATATCTAGTTGATTTATCCAGTCCAGTTTTACCATCATCACATAGAGCTGGGCAAGCCAAATCGGGGCCAGGTTTTACAAAGTTTTCGCTTTTGTATGAGTTACAAGATTCTGCGAGTACACCAGTATCATTAGCGTAGCTATAGAATTGCCATGCAGAAGATCCACCAACACATCCGATAATATTGCCACAGCTAATGGCATCCTGAACGGATAGAGGAATGACAGCTTTGCCTTTAGTGGCGATACACATTCTATCTGCAAGAACTTGACTGCTGCCCCATGCCCAACAAGACCCACACTTTCCTTGAGTTCTTACTGGCTACCAACGTTAGTAAATGTTGAACATTTCTTACGGAGATGCATTTAGGCCACTTCTTTCTTGCATCGAAATCTTGTGGGAGAGCAGAGAGTAATTTTCTATTTGTACGTTTCGATTTTGCAGACTTTGCAGTTCTCTTTTGTTTTACAGCAGTAGCTCGCTGCTTGATTTCATCAAGTGGGATCGTACTGAATTTGTTGTGTTGTGCAGACCAACTGCTTGTCCCAGCGTTAATCTGTTCAATTTGCTTTGCTGACTCTGTAAAGCTTTTCAATGCTTTTTCATCTTTGCTCGAAGCGCAAAAATCCACAACTCTATTCAGGCATGTCTGAGCAACAGTGTATCTCTTATTGTCAATATCTAATTGGACTAATTTTTGTGCTAAGCAGAAGTAAGCTAGTGATAGTACCACTATAGCTACTCGCATCTTCTCAATTTTGTGGAGCAGGAAATTGATCTACTGTGCCAACGACCCTGTTTAATTACTCAACTGTAGTACTTGATTTATCTTTATCCCATAATTGCTCAACCCTTCAAGGATTTATTGGACAGTAATGTTCTCGGTTAACCAGTGCATTGTAAGTTACACTTTGAAATGACAACAGACACGCAAAGTGATGAAGACAACACAATCACGGACACTCCGACAGACTCACCAATTACCGATTTCGCGAATTCAGATTCCAAAACGCACGATTCTCCCGCAACAAACAAATTCATCTTTCTTCGCTACCCTCGTGTTGTGTGGTTAATTCTACTCAACGAAATTTGCGAGCGTTATGCGTTTTATGGATTCAAAGTTCTTCTACCATTATACTTTCGTGATTATCTAGAGTTTTCTGAAGACGGTTCTACAGCATTAGTACATGGGTTTGTATTCCTCGCATTTTTTACACCACTACTCGGTGGGTTTTTAAGTGACTCGGTATTTGGTAAATTTTGGACAATAGTGTCGCTATCGATTGTCTATAGCGTTGGACAAATCGTTGTCTCGCTTACAAGTATACCTGGTGCAACAGGAACAACACCTCCACATTGGTGGGGTGCTGCTTTGGGGTTGATACTCGTTGCAATTGGTACTGGTGGTATAAAACCATGCGTGTCAGCAATGGGAGCTGATCAATTCAGCGTTTCTCAATCAGATATTAAGGCTAGCTTCTTTTCTATTTTCTACTTTTCAATCAACATGGGTGCTACAGCATCAATGATACTAACGCCTGTTATTCGTGTGTATGTTGGATACGCTGTTGCATTTGCTATTCCTGCAACGTTACTTTGCATTTCTGTAGTTGTATTTGCCATAGGAAAGAAATGGTATGTTCACGTGCCGCCTACAGGCATCAAAAACAATACATTCTTGCATATTATACGTGTTATTTTGTCTGCGATAAAAAATAGAACCAGTGAGAACAGAGTAGTCTCGCATTGGCTAGACAGAGCTCGTGGTGAGTACTCGATTGACGAAGTGTATGACGTCAAGTGTGTACTTCGCGCATGTTTCATTTTGTTACCATTGATCATGTTCTTTGCGTTGTATGATCAACAGAGTACAAGATGGGTGTTTCAAGCGTCAAGAATGAATTGCAATTTGGGTTTGTTCAGCATCACGCCAGAACAAACTCAATTCTTGAACCCTCTTGGTGTGATCATACTGGTGCTCGTATTCGATAGAGTGGTATACAAAATAGTCGAAAGGTGTGGTGTCCAGACAACACCGTTACGAAGATTTGGAGTTGGAATCATGTTTGGTGTTTTCTCGTTTGTTGTGTCTGCACTTGTTGAAGTGATGGTTGTTCTCTACCCAGGAAAGATACATATTACAGCGCAGCTACCACAGATATTGCTTATCTGTATTGCTGAGATCCTAGTGTGCGTGACTGGTTTGGAATTTGCATACAGCGAGGCTCCCAGCAGTTTCAAGTCAGCTATGACTGCATACTATCTCTTTATGATCAGCATCGGTAACATGATTGTGTTTGCTGTCGCTAGCGTATCACCAATACCTGAAGATGTTAAATTCAGACAAGTGTACGAGTTTATCGTGTACGCTTTCGTCTTGTTCCTAGTGCTCATCGTGTTCATGTTCTTTGCTCGCAGGTATAACTACAGAGCAGCTAGAGATGAATCAATACCTGATGGTCTTGAAAGTGAAGCTAGCTTGGAGATGACTGATGTAGCTACTGAAGATCTTAATACATAAAAAGCAATTTTTTTGTAACAAATCCAATCAAAATCTTTAGGCCATGTCACAAACATATGATGTAGAAGACTTGGGTGGTACAACGCTATACAATTGTCGGCGGCATTGTGGTTCACAATCTAGTCAGTATATCCAACGGTGTATACAAACGTGCCTGAAACAACAAGTACCAAAGCATGAACATTTAGAGTCACTACAGGAAGTGAATTGTATAGATATAGATGAAATTTTAAAACAACGAGAAGAGGAAGAGAGACGGTCTTCTTGGTAACTAAAAATGTAAACATTTTTTGTGCATAAACTAACGTTTTAGGTACAGCATAAACAAATAATATTTATACCGAATATATGCACTCTTTTTTAAGTTAAATAGTTTTAATTTTTATAGATACAAAAAAGGAAAGGTATAGTACAATCTCTTAAGCAGTTGGTCTTCTTACACAAGCACATTGGTCACCTCCTGGTGCAGAGGTATAGCCAGAGCCAGCATCGTACCAATGCATGTAGCCCGCGGGGCAAGTCCAACATGATACGGGCGATCCACCTGGCTTAACAACACAAGCACATTGGTCACCACCTGGAGCAGCAGTGTAACCAGAGCCAGCATCATACCAATGGATATAATTTGCTGGGCAAGTCCAGCAATTTGGAGCTACAGTGGTAGTGGTAGTAGTTGGTGCACGAGTAGTTGTGGTAGTAGTTGGTGCAGTGGTAGTTGTGGTAGTTGGTGCGGTAGTCGTGGTAGTAGTGGTTGGTGAACCATTGAATACAGATGCAGCGTTACCAGTGTATTGATACACTGCATAGTAATAAGTACCTCCATACAGACGTCCTCTATAGTCACCATTAGCATCTACAGCACAATTACTTAATGCTGTTTTAGTGCTTTCACGAGGAACAGCAGTGTGGTAACAAGTATTCTGAATATCAGTCAAAGCAAACTTGCCGTTAGGGTTCACACCATAAGCATACTTTGCACAAGAGTAAGTAGTTGGATATGGTACAGAGGAACCACCAGTGGATTCTAGAATGACGTAGCAACCAAGTAGAGTGTATGCCGCTGATGAAGCAGTTGGCATAGCAGTAGTGCTAGTAGCGGCAGGATTGCCGTATACAGCTGCAGCGTTAGCAGTGAATTGGTAAACTGCGTAATAGTACACGCCATTGTATTGACGACCAGTGTAATCTCCACGGCTGTCGATACCACAGTTACTATCGGCTGTCTTGGTGCTTGTTCTTGGTGTAACAGTTCTGTAACAGTAGCTGTTAATGTTGGTTAATGCAAACTTGGAGTTTGGATCACTATTGTATGCTGCTTGACCGCAAGCGTAGGCAGTTGGTCCTTGACCTGGTAATGGGGAAGATGCGTCAAGAATGACGTAGCAACCAACAAAGGTATATGCGTTGGATGAAGTTGTTGGACTACCAGTAGTTGGTGCAACAGTAGTTGTAGTGGTTGTTGGTGCTACTGTGGTTGTTGTAGTAGTTGGTGCGACGGTAGTTGTAGTAGTAGTTGGTGCTCTAGTAGTGGTGGTTGTAGTTGGTGCGTTCGTAGCAGCTACCTTGAAACCCTTGAGAGTACCGGCAGTTCCTCTATAACCAGCACCATGTACCAACCAATTGTTGTATACGGCGGCTCCTCCTGACTTGTGAATAATACCCATGTTGTTGCTCCACAAAGTGCTACCATCAGCAGTTGACAAAGCAAAGATTGAACCATCCCAGTTGCTAGCAAAAAGTACACCATTAGAGTTGACAGTAAGTGGTGCACCGACGTTGGCACCTGCTGGGTTACACTTTCTCCATACAAATGCACCAGTGTTCTTGTTAATTGCGTTCCAGTGACCAGTAGTACATTGTACACCGTTGATAGTCGAGTATGTACCCATTCCACCATCAGAAGCTGCGACATAAATGTTGTTGTCATCGACAGCAGAACCGAATGAAATGTAAGCGTTGTTGACGAATTGATGCCAGAAAATTCCTCCTCCATCTCTTGCCATACACCAGACATCACCACTCTTTTGAACAGTGATGACAGCGTCATAAGATTGACCATTAACAGTAATAGTGGTCATGATGGAACCTTGCATAAAATCGGTATCAGTTGAGTAGCCGTTATTTTGGCAACCTCCGTTACATTTCATATTGAAAACATCAGGATGTACGACTTGAGCCCAGTCTACAGCACCATTGTCCATGCTTAAACTGACGACACTATCGACATAGTTGGTGGAGTCCATACATTGTTTCTTGTCTGCTGGTGATCCAGCGTTGAGGCATTGAGTAACAGAAGCAGGTACTCCGTAGTTGTTACCAGTGGCGATATAGACTCTATTTCTAACAAG
>JAESGV010001013.1_pt1 | contig 12078 bp, 8 predicted proteins | sample 9269781 | NCBI WGS metagenome assembly JAESGV01 (sample SAMN15741586, study PRJNA653496) | algae metagenome | isolation source: Tildeniella torsiva UHER 1998/13D and co-occurring heterotrophs from... | place: Slovakia: Slovak Paradise National Park, Hrabusice, Kosice Region | collected 2000-01-01 | reverse complement strand
CCAACATCGTTTCTGTTTTGTGTTTCTGACTTGCCAAACGTGACAGGTGATTGGATAGACTTTACAACATGTCATGTCGTTGAACTATGCTTAAAACGGATGTGGAGTGTTTACTTGCTACGGTCTCACAGAGGCCTCGTTTCTTGCTTGGTTTACCTGTTCTTATTTTCTACATTTTTTACACAGTTTCCGTAGCTTGGTCTGCAGCGCTTTGCGTAAGTGGAACGTCTTTTATCTCTCTGCGATAGCATATGTACTCTCCAAGCAGAATCATCGCAATCGCGCAGAGAATCGTACATACCCACCACTCCCAGTGAACAGGAAACGCTTTGTAAAATGTACATACGAAAAAGTGAAGCACGTAGATCGTTATAGTGAAGTCTAAGCATTTTTGACTGCGTTGAATTAAAATGAACAACAGTAGGGACCTAACAATAAGCATTAAATTTCGTGTATACGTACCCCGCAAGAGCATTAAGGATGAAGGCCGTTATCGTTGCCATTCCGATTCGAGAATATATTGACATTGCTTTGTAGGAAAAGAATTGCTCAACGGTTGGTGGAACTCCGAAAACTAAATCTGTCAGCAGTAGGAATACTCCTAGCGTTATATAGTGCGCAAGCTGTAGTGTTGCGATTTGTAATACGGTAAATCGGGCATCAAACACTCTGTCGCCCAACGGTAAATAGAACATGTTCATCATATTTGCGTGGTCAAGTTGTCCCGAATTTACAATTGCTCAACTTGTTTAGTACATTAACACAATGATGTACAAAGCACTCAAGAAGCAGTTTCCAGATCATTTTATCCTAAATATTAAGGCGTCCAAAAGTAATTATGTCACTGGCGCTATTCTTGCCGCGCTGCCCAACGTGAATTTTGACGTTGAATGCAGATCTAATGGTGACTTGTCAGTACTAACTGAAATACCAGATATCAGTGCATTAGAGCCGTATCATTGTGTTTTTAACCCGTCAATATGCAAACAGCTACCAGGTTGGAATGAAGTTAATAATTCTAAAAAGGCAAGCCAAAGACACGCAACTGTATGCGAAAAACCGTTTGAAGTGCCTGATGTAGATGAAACAATTTACTTATTCAATCAACCTGAATTTGTATTTAAAACAGATGCACTTGATATTGTAGAGAAATCATGTTTGTGGGTAGTTTGTTCTGGAAGAGATGTTTGGAATGCGCTGTTTTGGTACGGAGAACAAAAGCTAAACGAGGCAAGCAAAAGCATTTTCAGGTACAACGAAAGTTCTCAACGTTACAAGCAGAAAGGACCCAGAACAGATCTACCTAGAGAGGCTATACTTGGCTATGATCACGTTATTGAAGAGATAGAACATGACATTACATTGTTGAAGAGTAAGCGAGATTTGTTTGAGCGTACTGGAAGATCAAACAGTATGAACTATCTTTTCTATGGTGAACCAGGAACTGGTAAGACAACTATGATCAAGGTGATATGTTCCATACACAACTTCAATTTATATATGGTTAGCTTCAATCTCAATTTGAGCGAAGAAGATTTATCTCGCATCATGACGCCCCAATCTGCTGGACTGTGCGCTCTTATTGTTGAAGATTTTGATAGATATTTGGAATCGGAAGAGAGCATGAAGCAGATGTGATATTTTTATGAATGCGCTAGATGGAGTTGAGAATTCTAACGGAGTTGTTCGCTTTTTCACAGCTAACAACACTGAAGCAATTTACAAGAACAAAGCATTGTTGAGTAGGTTGCAAAGAACTATTTTGTTCGACAAGCCAACATGCAACTCAATTTCCAAGAGAGTATCTCTTGTTTACCCAGGAGCTGAGCAAGAACTGGTCGCAAAATTCAGTCGGGCAGCGGTGAGCAAGGGTATGACGTTGAGAGATGTAACGAACTATTTGTTCCGATATGCGCTCAGGGAGGATGGATTCAACCAATGCATTTCGAATCTTGAAGCGTATTTGGCAGAGAAGGAGCTTGTATCGACGCTTAGCAAGAGCTACGATACCAGGCCTTTATATATGTAAGGACCAATAAACTAAATTGTTGCGCTTCTTGTTTCATGCAAATACCAGGTGCGGAAGTTGTTACTTAAGGAGCAAATAGCTACGAACAGTCAACTATCGTAAATATTCTAGTTCTCTGCAGAGAATGACGAAAGTGGGTACTTCTTACCCTCCGTCTGTGCACATGAGTTTCGAAGGTGATGGATTTCAAACAATTCATGAACTCATCGAAAAAGAAGACTTTGATTCTGCAATTGAACAAAAACATACACCACCTGTTAAAAGTCTACGACCTATCAGCACAGAAAAGAGTAAAAAAAGCGAAACCAAATACAAAGTACAACAAAATTCACTCTCAATACCAGAGGATTCGCAAATCAAAAGCATTAAGAAACAAAAGAAAGTCGCGAATAACTTTTGGGATTTAGTTGCTAAAGATTACACTTGCGTATTTACAGAGTCGGAAGCATTACAAACATCGTTTAACGTTTGGGTATTTTCCGAAGAAGAACAGGAAGAGCGCGAGTACAGCGCTTCTACACCAGTCATTGTACCTCGAAACCAAAAAAAGAAGCCATTCGAAATCTACGAAAGTGCATTTATCGAAACGTTAGACCATTTTATTTGGAACATAAAACATCAAACGAGTTTATCTAAATTCGAAAAAGATATTTTTGATGAGGACGAAATAACTATACCAGAGTACAAAATGATGGACTACTTCGATATACTAGATACGAAACGGCGAGGGACGATAACCCGAGATGTAATGTTTATGATTTTAGTTTTACATGCTGCGAAAGAGTCACGATCCTTGGTAACATTCTTGTAAGACTTTTTTGAATGACTGACAGTAGTAGGAGTGAGTATGGAGATACAATATTTGATATACTATGTTATGGAGAAGATAAATGTGTTTACAGTTATGTTTTAGAAGGTTATACGATACCAATGATAGCGGCGAGAGAATTATCATATTTGGCAGACCTGGATGACGCTCATCTAACTCGAATAATATGGAAACACAACATAAAAGAGGACGATAGAATCGATTTACAAGTACGACATTCCATGTTTCTAACTGTTTAGAAATTTATGAATATTTATATAGAGCTATTTACTTTACATGATGAGAACCAACTACTGACGAGTCGAACGCAATTCTCGGTAGCGAGTGGAAACACGAGCAGAAAAGTGTCGTTAAGCGAGCCACAAACATCGACATCTGTAGTTGATTATTTGTTACATGCAAGTGAGGAAGATGCTTGTAGCTCGAGTCGTACAAATAACACTATGAGTTCAGAAGCAGTCCCACTTGGCGAAACTGAAGCGCAATGGATGTCTCCTCGAACACCTAGAGATACTATTCATGAAGTCAATCGTCGCGTCAATGATAATGGAGGTGTTGCAGATCCTATAAAAATCAACGTTGGAAGTAATGGAGGTCCAGCAAGGAAACCAAGTGATGAAACAATTAGAAAAGTTAATGATTCGATTCCCAAGATTGTGTCACCGTTAGGGAATGCGCCAACGGCGACTACGTATTCAGTACCTGAGGATAAGAAATCACCACGATACGATTTGAGCGATGAATCTACAAAACAAGCAATTTTGATGAATGGGAATCAACAAATAGTACTCGCACGAAGATTTATAAATGATGATATAATCGTTAGTAAATACGGAGTTAGTCCCGGGACACGAGGAAGCAAGAGTACTAATGAGCTAAAATCTAAAAAGAAGAAGAAGTGGTGGAATAAGAGTGACCCATCTCTAACGAAAACAAAGAAAGAAACAAAAAAACAACAACTATGCACAATTCTGTAAATACTGTATTTAATGTTCACGAGCACTAGTTCCAATAACCTTTTCGAGATCAGCAACTTCCTTAATGCATTGAGCAGTAAGGTTTTCGGCACCGTTTGCAGTAACAACTACGTTATCTTCAATACGAACTCCTCCAAAGTGCATGTATTGTTCCAATTTTTCACGATTAAAGTATTTGGCGATCTTTTCATCGGCAAATGCTTTCTTCAAAAGTCTTGGAATAAAGTAACAACCTGGCTCAACAGTCATGTAGTATCCTTCCTTGAGTGCACGGTTAACTCTCAAAAATCTGATTCCTGGTGCGTCAATGGCTGCAAATGAACCATCGCGATTTGGTGGATCGTGGGTGTCCAAACCAAGTGCATGACCAAGACCATGTGGCATGAAATATCCTCCAATGTGGTTATCTTCGAGTTCTTTTACAGAATCGGCAACGAGGAGTCCCAAACCATGTAGTCCTTCGATGATGATGCGCGTGGCATGTCTGTGCATATCTACCCACTCTACACCTGGTTTCATCTTTTCGATAACTTCCTTGTTTGCTTTGAGTACAATCTCGTAGATCTCTTTTTGTTCTTTTGTGAATTTTCCATTGACTGGATATGTTCTAGTGATGTCGCTTCCCCAGTTGGTAACCAACTCTCCACCAGCGTCGATCAAAAGTAAAGATCCATCTTTGATGCTCTTGTTGTTATTAACATAATGCAAGGTTGCTCCTCTATCTTCACCAGCAACGATGGCTGGGTATGCCAAACGTGGTGCACCTGCGAGGTGGCAGTGGTATGTGTATACAGCATCTGCTTCACTTTCGTTCATTCCTGCATGAGCGTGACGCATGACAGCGTGGTGAGCTTCAACGGAAATCTTTGCGATTTGTCTCATCTCTTCGATTTCGTCTTGTGTTTTAACCATACGCAATTCACGCATGTCACCGTATAGACGGGAGTTATCTATTTCTACATTGTCCGCAACCTTCTTCAAATCTTCTGCGATATGGGTCAAAGTGAAAACCTTTTCGATTTTGAGGTCTGCTACCAACTTTTTGATGTTTTCTGGTTTGTTGAATACAACTTCATCAACACCGAGAATGCTCTTGTAGTCAGATTCGACTGGGTAGTCACCGCACCAGAGTGCATATTCGTCGTCCAACTCTGGAATTAAAAGGTGAGTCTTGCCGTCTGCTAAATTAATTAATACAGCACAATCGGCTTCGTTGCAACCTGTAACCCAGTAAAACGAACTTTCTTGGCGGAAGTATGCGTCAACATCAGTGGTTGGGTTTTTTGTGGTATGTTTCGATCCTTGTAAATATAAAGCTGCGTTTGTGCCTTTTAGATCTTTGAAACTGTCCAAGAGTCTGTTCTTGTGTAGGGTTCTGTTTCTGCTGGTATGGAGCATGATTGTGTTTGCTTCAGTTGTGTAAAACTGTTTGCAAAATTGATTGGTAACGTTCCAAGTGAAGGTCAGGTGAAGGTTTGCTCGCCAAGAGCGTACTAGTAACGTGCGTGTTGTGCGAAGAAACATAGTTTTGTACTGTTACAAGAATGCGCATTAATGCTTTATTTCCCAATATCAAAGAATAAGAATTCTGCTGGTACATCACTATCCCCTTCTATCGTCAGATATGACGGTTTGTTACTCTCATATATTTGCAGTACGTCCCCACCTTTCAATTGTACTGTTTCATTTCCACTCGTTAATTTAATTCCAACGTTTGGGGACGTAGTGATCATTTGCACTAGTGATTTCCTCTTTGGAGCCAGCTTGTACTCTATTACGTTGCTTTTCTCCAAAATACACGCATATGTTGTCAAATCTTGGTGTATTGTTATACAATCTAGTTTTTCACCATTTGGTGCGACTATTGCTCTTAGTTTGTTCTTCTTTTCTTCGTCAGAAAAGTGTTTAGTACTGTAAGATGGCTTTAGCCCAGTTGTATTAGGTTGAACCCAGATTTGTAGTAGATGTAACGTTTTCGTCTTATGAGCGTTGAACTCGCTGTGTTGTACTCCACTCCCAGCTGATGTAAACTGAACATCTCCACGTCCTATTGTTTCAACGTTTCCTAACGAATCTTTGTGTTCCATTTCACCTGCAACAACGTAGGAAAAGATCTCATAGTTTTCGTGAGGGTGTGTTGGGAATCCTTTCTTTGGAGAGATTCTATCTTCGTTGATAACATGTAATGAACCGAATTCTGAGTATTTTGGATTGTGATACGCACCAAACGAGAACGTGTGGCTTGCTTTTAACCATCCGTTGTTAACTTGACCACGATCTTTTGATTTTAAAACTTTTAACGTTCCCGACATGTTTTTTGTTTCTGTGTTTAAATTTGCTGTTCACGAATGCGTGGTCTTGTGGTGGGTTAATGCGTGCTTTTTCTAGGAGAAATTATTTGACCGGTTGTAAGATATCTTCGAAGTTTTCGTGCTGCACAAGTACCTCTAAGCAGCTCCCTATTCATGTGTTCCCACCATCTTGGTTGTGTTTTTTCAGGTTGTGCACTTACAACGATGAAAACACACATCTTTGGTCTTGTGTTGTTCTTTGCGTTAGTGTTGTCGCAAGAAACACCAGTCAATCTGAATTATATATGCCGTGGCAAAGAGGAGTACTATCACTGTGATGCGTTCTACGAAGGCAGCTGTTATCAATACCATGAAGATCATCAATGTACCGATATCGCAGTAACAAGACTCGGTGCCATGTTTCCAAAAAGAATATGCGAGGATATTCCTGATCGACCAATGCTAGTGCACAACTTGAAACATGACATACTCGCTACGTACCACTCGCCGATCATGGGACAAATTCGAGTTGTTAACCGAGAAGTCATGATGGAGACTGCAGAAACAGAAGATTATCGACAATTGGTGTTTGGTAATATGAGTGTTGAAACATCACCAATTCAGGGTAAAAGAAGACTCTTTAAGGATGGCGATTTTAGCAAAACGCTTCGTTTCCCGTACATCAACTCGATGATCGTGTATGGACTAGTGTACAATGCCGCGCTAAGAAGGTACACTAAAACAAATGAAACATCATTGGAAGTGTTAAACGGCGGTATCGGCGTTGGAGCTTTGCCTCAATTCTTTGCCGATTTCATACCAGGAGCTAAAGTCGATGTAGTCGATATCGATGAGTATGTGATCGAAGTCGCTCAAGATTGGTTCGAATTTAGAACAGAAGCCATGCGCAAAGTTGTAGCACAAGATGTGAAATTATTCTTGAAAGAAACAAAATCAAAGTATGATATCATCTATATTGATGCGTTTAGTGCGCATGGTATTCCAAGTGGATTATACACTGATGAATTGGCTATAGGTCTAAAGTCAAGAATCAAAAAACATGGAGTTGTCATATGCAACACGTTTGAGAACGAAAGTACGTTGGAACAAGAATACGTTTGGGACATGTTTAGAAGACATTTTGATCACGTTGATATTTTGGCAGGAAGTAATGAAGATGAACATAACATGATCGCAGTCGCGTACGATGGAGATGCACTTGATTACGAATTGTTGGTAGATACAGCTGTCTTGTTAGAAGAAAGAAACAGAGATGTTGATTTTGGTTTTAATATGGTCGATGTACTCTTGAATGGATGGGAAACCGCAGAACCATTATAAACTAGGATAAATTAGATTTTTTATGTATGAGATACACTCTTTGCTAGCGAAGCAACGCGATCGGAGAGTTTCTTGTCTTTTTCACGTTCTTTCAAATCGGCCACGATCAATTGTAGATCTGAAATATCGACACCTTCATATTGTTTCTTTTCGACAACTTTTTGTAGCAAAATAAGAGCAACTTCACGAATATTGACTTGTCTTTCTGCTGCATCTGATTGTCTTGATAATTCTGTGACCAATTGCTTATCCAGTGGTTTCATTTCTGCGTAACGAGCCAACGTGTGTAAAATGGCGATATTTTCTTGTTGAGATTGTCTTGATTCTAATTGTTGAAGAATAAAATGTCTCAATCCTTGCAATTGTTCTTCAGTTGGTGCTTCATTATTGAAGATGTACGACTGTAACTCATTCAATTGTGCACTAACTTTTTCACGTTTCTTTGCTCGCTCTAACAACTCTTTTTCATCTTTTTCGTCATCATTTTCAATTTTTTCATTCTTGATCGTTTCTGTCATTTCTTTCATGTCGTTATATTTTTCCGCATTGATGGATCTATTGTACACTGGTGATGATAACACTTGTCGAAGCGCGATCAAAGCATGTTCACGATGTAACAAGTTTTGTCTTCTACACTCTTTTGCTAAAAGTACAACTGGATCGGCATTTAGTTCGGTACTAAATGGTGTTTTGATTGGTTTCAATAATGCGCCAAATGCGTCAAGTAGAACAAACTTGCCTTCCCAAAGTCTTCCTGGAATATTTTCCATTAAAGAATTCGCAACTTGTATGCGAACATCTTGAGGAATATCTTCTGGAATGGATTCTGCAATTTCATGTAATGCTTGTCCACCTTGTTTCTTCATTTGCCATGAGGCATGTGACATCAATGCCAAACATTGTGTCGTAATAGGTTTGACAAAAAGTCGAATAAAATCCTTTGTCGAAGAGTGGGAAACAATTTCGTCCCAAACTTGTTCTCGCCAAATTTTTCTTACTTTTTCTTCTGGGTCATGTCTAGCAATAAAGATTGCTGGTAAAACTTTCTCGTAGAATTTTTGAATGATAACTGGTGCTTGTTGATTCATTTGTTCGAACAATAAACCTGCTACGACTCTACTACCTTCGTTTGCGGCTTCATTAATGTACATATCGATCACTTGTTGCAAAACTTTTTCTGCTTGAGTCATTTTAGAGTTCTTTAACACGTATGGTAGCGCACTTGCAAGTACAGTACGTTCTCCACTGCTTCCGCTCGAATTTAAGAGTACGTTCATGATTGTACGGAGCATAACTTGTGTATGTTTTCTGATCAAAATTCCGTGGAATTTGGCAAGTTGTTGAACAAATCTTGCAGCGGCTGTTCTTGTACCAAAACCAGTACCTGAGCGCAAGATGTCCATTACACGTGGAACGAGTGTGACCATGACTTCTTCGTCAATTCTGCGTTCGCATGATGAAATCGTCTCTGCAATGGGACCAGTTCGATTCATGCTCATTCTCAACGTTTCTACTTGTTCTGTTGTGATTCCATACTGTTGTTGATTTAGTTCAATATAGTTCAACATTTGAGGTTCTAGTACCGATGTTTGTTCCAATAATGTTCCAACGATATCAGTGATGAATGGTCGAATATGTGGTCCTGCTACGTTTGCAATTTGGTGTAATTGTTCAATGGACAAATAGACTACATCTTTCAATGGGAATAGTAGACCTTCTTTCAAAAAGACTGGAATAATGATATCCAATGCACGTTTGACATCTGCTGCGTCAGTGTACTTTGGATCGCAACATTTCACACAGAATGCGGCAATCTTCTTAATAGCCGAGTTGGCTGCTTTTCTTCCTGTATCTTTGATGTCATCCATAACACGGAAAACTTTTAGACATGATTGTTCGATGAAAGGTTCCATTTCTACGAATCGGCGACCAGTGTAAATGTCTGTAAGAGCGTAGCAACTCGCTTCTCTAACACGCCATAGATTAGAGTTCACACCAGCCAAAAGTTCTTTCATAATGCCTGGTAGATACTGATCGATAGTTTGTTTTGGATTCTTGACCAATGTCTTCCACATATCGGTCATCGACTTGTTAATGACTGGATTTGGATCGAATTGATAACGATAGAGCTTGGGAATAATTGTAGGGAGCATTTGTTCCAACTTTTCAGCACTTTGTGAATTGTTGACAATGTTAACTGCGGAGAAAGCCGCAGCACGTTTTGCATTCCAAATAGCGTTGTGACTTGATACAGCCAACATTTGATAAATCATTTCTGGCTTGCCAATATCGTTCGCTACATCAACTAGTTCCTTGTATGTACCACTTCCACCAGTTCCCTTGCTTTCTTTGATGTTTTCTGGGAATAGAGTCATTTCTGTCTCGTCGGTCAATTTAATATCTTTCTTGTCCATGCGTTGTTCATTTCCAGAGAGTTGATCTACCAAAGAGTTGACTAGATCGTTTTGAATATCGGTATCTCCCAACTCGTACACGTAAGCCAAACCGCGACCTGCAACTTCGTTTGTGATTTCGTTTGTATCGGTAAGAAGTGTACTAAACGCACGTTGAACTTCTTTCAAGTGGTATTTGAGTCTTGGATGTTCTTTGCAGAAGCGGACGACACTCATCAACCAAATACTTGCGCATTGACGGACAATCTTCTTTCCATGCAAAACACCTTCTCTGATGATTTTGGTCAAAACCTTTGTCATTACTGCATTTCTATCAATCTTTGTTTCATGTTCGCTAAAGATTGTTGAATATGGATCTTGCGCGTATAATGTACAGTATTTGGCTCCTCCTGACATATTGGCAAGTACTTCTCCGATTGTGAACAAGATTTCATCACTCTTGTTGGAAACTCCCAATTCGAAAAGTACATCAATAATCTTTGTGAAATGTTCTTCGGCTTCTTCACCTGTTACAATCATTCCAATGGTTTGCAAAATGATTTCTACCAACTTGTCGTTCTTGTTCTTTTGGATGTCGGCTAGAAGTGGAGTCAAAAGCGTCGATAACGTTTCAGATGATAGTGCATTTTGACGACCCATTTCACCGATTGCTCTATAGCACGCTACAACAACCAATTGTCGACTTGCGTAGACATTTTCGAGCTCTTTGAACTTGAGTGTCTTGGCTACGATTTCGTTGCTAACATCTGGGTATGGGTTCATACCATCTCTTCTGAACGTGATAGCGATAATGTCACCAAGTAATAGAATCGCAGCATGAGTTTCTTTTTCTCTGGACTCTTTTGGTGGTGTGAACAGAATTTGACTCAATGATTTGACAATTCTGTCTCTTGTTTCTTCTGACAAGAAGAGCATGAGTAGCGCGAATAGTTTGGAAACTTTTTCTCTTGAGCGATCATCACCAGCAAATACAGCCTTTTCCAAAATGGTGTGGAACTTCTCGGCAAATTTCTTTCCAAAGCGATCCAAATCTAGAGCGAGTAAGTGTAGTAACGACTCTGCTCCCTCGTACAGTAAATCTGCTGGTACATCCGATGTGTATGTAAAACTGTAGTTGATGATGTGCAAGTACTTGTCCAATACATCTTCTGAAATCACCTCCTTGTTGGCTTCATAGTTCTCTCGAGTGAATTTGAGAATGTTCTCTTGTACTTTTGGAGTAAGTAACGCCGTTAGTTGATTTGCTTCTGTTGTTGTGTAAAAGTGGTACACGTACTCTACAAAAGTGGAAAACTTGCCATAGTTGAACACTTGATTCTTTGAATCCATTTGTCGATACTTTGTGAAACGTTCCAAGTCCAAACCACGAGCACTCTCTTCTCTTACGTTCAACTTTGAATCATCTGAGCACAGCAAGCACATTAAACGACTTGCTGCGTGATCGAATGGGAATAACCGATTAGTACCACGTAGTGCAGCACTGATAGCATGGGAATCACGTTTGACTGCTGTTACTGTCTTTAAAAACAAATCTTCAAACTCTCGTTGCATCTCTTCTGAAGGTGGCATGTACGCGGATATCAAATTGTTTAAACCTTGTTGGACTGAGATTTTAACTTGTGGGGACTCGATGGTTAGCGCTTTAAAGTACAATGTAACCAAATGGAATCTTTCGCGAATGAATTCTGGGTACTTTTTGGCTAGTGATCCTAGTGCAGTGTAGAAATTCTCTTTCATGATCTCTGCTTCATTTGTTTTCTCGTTACTTCTCATTAATCTTTCTAGTGTTTCTACTAGTTTCACAAACAACTCTTGTGCATAGTCTCGGCTGCTCTCCTCGCTTCCTTCTGTTAGAACCCAAATGAAGAATTGCATTCCTGCCGATTTAAGCTTGGAATTGCCAAACTCTGCGAATAGAGAATCCATGAGAATGTTTTTGGTATAAGGTGACGCTGTTGCCTCTCGTGATTTTGACAACGTGTTCAAAATTTTGATTTTAACGGCATCTGACGCTGGTGTTCTATTCACTCCGCCACCAGAATTTCCCAAGTATAATTTGATCACTATAACGTTAGAATTTGATCAAATACTTACGTTCATCAATAAATGTTTTGTCTGTATAGTCAAGTGTCAACTTTTTGATTGCGTTCTCGCACTTGGAAGTTACCGCTTGTTGACCATCCAAACTACCAATAAG
>JAESGV010001012.1_pt1 | contig 12079 bp, 9 predicted proteins | sample 9269781 | NCBI WGS metagenome assembly JAESGV01 (sample SAMN15741586, study PRJNA653496) | algae metagenome | isolation source: Tildeniella torsiva UHER 1998/13D and co-occurring heterotrophs from... | place: Slovakia: Slovak Paradise National Park, Hrabusice, Kosice Region | collected 2000-01-01 | reverse complement strand
CAGAAAGTATTATCAAGAGAGCTATTGAAACACAAAAAGAGAAGGGTAACTTGCAACCTGGAGAATATGTTATTGTTACATCAGGTCACATTGAAGGTATTTCAGGTCAAACAAACATCTTGAAGTGTGTTACAGTTTAATACAAACCCCATTTTGTTGTTGGATTTCCCATCTTTGTAAGCTCTTTGTTGGAACAAACACATCACTGTCATGAAGCGCAAGGTCGAGTCTACTTTGCTAGGCGGTGAACCAACACCTAAATTCATGAAAATAATGGAGGTTAAGTATGCGTCAGTAACGACAGCACATTCGCAGTTGGATATCTTGACAAAAGAAGAAATTTTCCAACTTATATCAGAAAAAGAAGAACTACTCGTACACGCTGGTATTATTTTACAGGACATGATCGTCAGTAAACCAATACCAGAAGACTCTATTTCAAAATTATTTGCAGAATATAAAAAATCACATTTAGACAGTACTACAGAGAATCGTTTCGTTGCTACTGCTCTAGGCTTTGATGGAGAAGTTAATATCGAGGACATAGCAACTGCTGAACATCAAGCGACTGTTGGTATCGACCAAGAGCTCGACGGAACAGAAAGGCATGCTTGGACGTATTTTAGCACTGGCTATTGATGCAGATCCTCCATCTGAATATATGGAGCGGGTAGAGCTAACGGAAGATAGAGATGCTGAGAATTATGATGATTCGAGCGACGAAGACATGGAAGTGCCAAGCTCATACATTTTCGAAACGTACTTGAACAAGGACCTAAGTAGAGACGACATTGACCAAAAGGTTATTGACAGGTTTGGGGATTGGTACTGCAAAGAAGGCTACCACAATCCACTGGTACGCTTGGTTGAACTGCTAACAGAAGTTACACTATATGATGAAGAGAAACACAAGGAGAGTGAGGATCAGTCGTGTATGTTCATTAGTCCTGCTCTATTAGGCAGTTACCTTCGAATTCTCAAAATCATGCTTGAGACAATTGAAGAGTATCGACCCAATACAACACCTCATCAATTCGCCATGTGGTGTAAGATAATTCCGAATCAAGTCGTTGGAGATTTTGCTGTGTATAGTGATGAGTACTATGAAGATCTTGAAGAAGCAGAAGAGTTCTGGGAAGACATACAAGACGATTGGTCTGATGGAGAGAACCAGGATGCATTCTTAAAGGAAGAAGACTTTTATTCAACAACTGATGAGGAGTTAGATGAGCAAGAAGAAGAGAGCGACGAAGAGAGCGAAGAAGAGGATGAGGCCGACACAGAGGAACGAGTATTTGCATCAGTTGAAGAGACTGAAGATCACCAGTGCACTATCGGAAAAGAAGTAGCAGATAGATGGCTGCACGTTGGCATTAACGAAACAGATGCAGTATCCATTTTAGATCAAAATTGGCACGATAGAGTGGAGACTGAGGACTCGTATGTCTTAGCCAACAAATCTGGAATTGAAACGATAGATGTAAAGTCACAGACGGACGAATGTTATGATGACGAGTTACCACCATCTATTCACTTGGATATCATGCGCCTACTCAGAAGAGGAGGTGTTATAAGCGAAACACCTCATGCAATAGCAGAGTCATTATTTTGCATGCAAAGTTACATCAGCGAGGTTATCAAGAAGGTTATACTTGATAAGATTGCGAACGAAGAAGATGGCGACATAGATGAAGATGACATTTCGAAAGCAGTGCAAGACCTGCAAACCTTTAGACCAAATGTTCCATACCACGTCGAGTTTGTTGAAGAGACTCAACATGATCCTGAAACACCAGATGAACCACACGAGTTGAACGAGTTCACAGAGATGCCGCTTGGTATTGAACCTTCTACGCATCCTTTTTCGCTATTGCAAGATGTTAGATGGGATTTGACGGATGTTGTAGCTCCTGACACAGAAGACATAGATTTATCATTTGATTGTACAATGATACCTATTCCACCATCAACATTATTAGACGATATGCTATCAGAGCAGATTTTAAGACTATGCAACTATGATGTTTCTGTACCTTCAGAGTTCACCAAATATTTATTAGGAACGCAGTGCGTAGTAGCCTTACGAAGTGTTATTGCTACACGCTGTGATGCTCTGGACAAAGATGGCGTAGTTGATGTACAACAGTTGCTTGGAGCAACAGAAGTAGTTGGTGCAGACACCTTCTATGACTATTTGAAGTATCTAATCACTGGTGACCAAGAGATCATCTTTGAACACGAACACGCTGATCAATTAGCTATACTCAACGAGGTGTTTCCATTAGATACAAAGAATAACGTTATTCAAAATGGATGCTGTAACTTTGGTTCGCTAATAGATGACGATAGATTTAACAACTTTACTATCATAACAAGTGATGGTATGTTACGTACTCAGAAAGAGATACTAATATCTCGATCATCGTACTTTGCATCTATGTTTGGTTTGGGGTTATCAGAGTCAACTTCTAATGAGGTTGATTTTAGTGAAACGATTCAGAGTTTGGCAGTAGCAAGGTCAGTAGTCGAGTATTTGTACACAGACAACGTGTCACTAACAATAGAGTTAGCAATGGAACTAATTCCTGCGGCAAATTATTTGGGACTTAACAGACTTTCCGCACTCTGTGAAGTTTTTATGGCAAGAAATCTTTGTCAAGATAACGCAGAAGCTATACTTCACGTTGCACTTCACTTTGAATCAAAGTATCTGTACGAACTAGTTGAGTCGTTCATTGCATACAAAAATGATGTGTTACACGCTGAAGGGTCAACGTGGTCAGAGGATGAAGTACAATACTTCGAGAGTTTAGATCAAAGTATTAACGAGAACAATGTCACTGCTCGATTAGTTACTGCTCTCCAACTGTTAGGGAAGCAAGAATTGAACGCTTACATACTGACAAGACTAGATAAGCATTGGAAGCATCAATATGTGCACTACATCGCAAGAAATTATGATCTTATCAAGCAAGAAGATCGTGATAGATTAGCAGAGCTTAGTGATGTAACACTTTCTGAGGAACCCACGAACACAACAATAATACAAAAAATATGTGCTTTGATGGATAGTTGGAAGCTAGGCAATTATGATTTTACTCTAGAGTACTTGGCAGAAGAGAATATTGTAGCTCTAGTAGAATAAATTCGCTCATTCCACTACGAGGGGTGTCACCTGTCATAGTTTCGTTAAACACATGGGAGTATCTGATTCACGTGGTGTGGAGTCTGGCACTTCTTTTGACGAAGAAATTGGTGTTTATATCCCAAATGATGTTGAAGAGTATGTTAGTGACTTGAATGAACAGGAGAAAGAAAATGCTGTGCTTGTCATGCGAAAACTGCAAAACTACACGCACCTTTTTGCTACTAAACAAGAGTTGATAAAATATTGTCGCAAATTAACGGTGATAAGCGAGTTGAAAGACTTTTATTTTAAACAATTTGATTCAAAACGAATGACGATAAAACTAGTTATTATTGAGGCACCAGGAAATAAACGATGGCGAGAAATAATTACTGGAATGAGAATCACCCCAAAGTTTGGTTTTTGTCACGTTGGTTTAATTGTCAACAATCGCATAGTTGAGTTTTGTGACAATTCAATATGTGTACCTCGAAGAACCGAAAGTTCCAGAGCTGTGTTCTCGCATACGATATACCAATCAGTTAACCATACAGTCAATGAACAAATGTTCGACAAAATATGCGAAATAATTGTCAAATGGAACGCCTATAGTTGGTACAACGTGCTCTTTAAAAATTGTCAACATTTTGTTGACGATTTACTAGATGAGTTAAAACTGGAACTAAAGCTTGAGGGTGCTCTAGGATTGTACGTTGAACGGCTACGAAAAACTGGCAAGTGTGACGCATGGTTTCCTGTAACAAAAGAAACAGCAACTAGACTAGGTATAGCAGAGGGAGAGATCGTATTCATGAGTCACAAAGACTTAGATATGTTTGTGACAGAAAAAATTCATAGTGCTGATGCTTCAACTTACTATTTGTCAAATCCTGATGGGATGATGGATGTAAGTTAATGTTTTTAGACTTATCTCGTAGCGTGAATTATTGAAAGCTCATGACCGTGCTCTTTGGCTTAGGCATATGAAAGAGTTGGGAAGAGAAGATGTCAACACAGAAGAACTGGAAAGAACACGTTGTTTGATAATAGAAAAACAAGAAAAGTGTCCTTTTGGAAATCCTCATGATCAATCTTTCATTTAGACGTTAGATTATTAATCAAGCCAGTAACAACGCTATTTCTACCTACATGCACATTTTGATTTTTTTGAAAATCTCTTTCAATACTGACAGCATCTCTTTCTTGTGGTCTATGCATTACAACCGGTTCCGGAAAAATTTAAAAAAAGTTTTGTACAAAACAAACACTCACAAAACATGTTACGTCGCACTACACTCAATATCGCTCGTCAAACTCAAAGATCGCTCATTGTCGCTAGATCGTTTCACAGTACTCCAGTTGTATTTGACAAGAAGATCCCTTCTGTAACTTTTAAAACTCGTGTTAGAGATGACAAAAATCAAGGACCAAACCCTTTTAAATGGCAAGATGTCACCACTGAGGAGATATTTAAGAATAAGAAAGTCATTATCGTTGCCCTACCTGGTGCGTTTACTCCCACGTGCAGTTCGACCCATTTACCTGGCTACGAAGCACAATATGACGAGTTCAAAAAACTCGGTATCGACGAGATCTACTGCGTAAGATACATTAAAACTAACAAAACAAGGTTTCTGTAAACGATGCTTTCGTTATGTTCCAATGGGCAAAGAACTTGAACGTTACCAAGGTCAAGATGCTCCCTGATGGCAATGGTGAATTCACCAAGGCTCTCGGTACGTGTGATCTATAATAATAGAGTATTAACTTCTTAGGCTTCTTGGTAAAGAAGAACAACCTCGGATTCGGTGAGAGGAGCTGGAGATACAGCATGTTGGTCGACAACGGTGTCATCAAAAAACAATTCGTCGAAAAAGAACAAAGAGATTTAGCCGACACTGATCCATTCGAAGTCTCCGACGCAAACACCATGTTGAACTATTTGAAATCTGAAAAGAAGTAAAACAACATGTTTATTACCATGCAACCAAACTTATGTGTTCCCTTGCAAACAACGCCTTAATATGCAAATGAAATCGATCTACAAAGTGATAATGGTTTTTTAAGAAAGCATTATTTTGAGAACGTTTGTAAACACGGTTTTAACGAACAAGCATGTGCAGTAATCCGTATGGTGACCTGATCATTTAATACTACGAGAATGAACTACGAGCATTGGAACACGCTACCGCAAGGCGAAAACAACCATTCTAATAGTGTTGGAACTTCACAACAGAAAAAATAGAAGAATTATTTCTATCTGCACGAGCTCTATACTAAACAAGAGCACAAAGTCTGAGAAGCGTTACATTACGAGACAACACCAAATACGCAAAAGAAATACGGTTACACATTGATTTGTGGTGCTTGTTGGGTCGGATTAGTTTGGAACTTTTCACGAAGCAAGTAGTAGAACCTAACCAAGTCGAAAAGCATATATAGGAGTATATGTCAAACTTACGATTGTACAATATTGTATTGTATCATAAGCATATCACTACTACCAGAATTAAAAAATGGCCAGTGTGTTGAATCTGTTACAAGACACGACAAATACATCCATGACTAGGGTACTTGTATTGGCCAAGAGTAAAGCAGGAACCAGAGAGGGATCGTTGTTACGAGAAGACAGCGATTGAGTCATCGCTAATTGGACTTAAGAGAGAAAGATATATAGTCGATTTGAGAAAACAACACTTTATTGTGCAACACTGTTGTCATCAAAGTGTACCCTTTGACCAAAATTTACATGAGACACGACCTTTGCTTGCAAGGTAGCAGGTTCGCCTACACAGGGGCGGTAGCTTCTACCAACAAACTGTCTGTACAGAGTAACAGAGCTGATATCGCGCAAGATACCAACTACACTTACTTCTGGCCGGTTAAACCCTTCCACGAGTTTACCACAAACGATCAACACTCGCAGCTCTCCAGAGAGGAATCTGCGGTAGTTGTTGATACTGCGGCAGTGGAATGATCCGGCCACTTCGGCTTGGAAGCCAAGTTCAGTGTTGAAGACGCGAGCAATAGCATCGGCAGTCATAGTTCTCTTCACCAAAACCAAGGCTTGATGCTTAACTTGTGGGTGCAATGTGTCATGCGCTAGCAAGTTGGCCCATACCCTTCTGCAGGTAGAACGACGAACGTTTACACCATCAATGTCGCTAACTTGGACCTCGTCAAAGGCAGCGTCACGGATGATCCTTCTTTGCACTGCGGCATCTAGAGACATGTCATAGCAGATGCGGCCTTGAGCTGCATCAACAATGCTCTTGTTTCGATTGAAGGGAGTGGCTGTAAGGAACAACTTCTTGCCAGTGAAGTGGTTGACAACACCAGACCAAGTTAGTGGAGGGTAGTGTTGAGCTTCATCAACGATGATGAGGTCAAACAAGTCACGTGGACAGCTGCTGATATCCACACTCGAATTTGAACGTGCAGCTCCAAACTTGTGGGCGTTGGCAATCACATAGTTATAGTTGTTCATGCCATTGAGGTCTGAAGACTTACAGACCTTGAGTGGTTTCTCAAGGAATATTTCCCTTGAAGAGCGATCGATGAAGCCGAGCTTTTCAAAGATTGTCACGTTTCCGCAAACATCTTCGTACATTTGCTCAGTCATTTGAGGGTTGGGAGTGATTATCAATACCTTCATAACGTTTAGAACGTAAGGTGCCATGTAAGCAACCAAAGACTTGCCAGAGCCAGTTGGTTGTACAACTACAGCGACAGATTGGTGATTGTTGAAGTGGTTTAGAATTGCCAATAATGCATCTAGTTGGTGCTGACGAAGACCCATTGTGTCCAAGTTAGCTACTACCATTTCGTTGCATTCCATAAACTTGGAACGTGGTAAAAGCGCTTGTAAGAGACTTTGAGTGAGGCTCATGTGCTTCTCTTTGTTGTGTTTGAAAAAACAAATACCCATGGGAAGAATTTAAAGGTGCAGGGATAGGCAACTAGTTGACTGGGGCATTGCCCTTCTTTGTACTTCGAGGAGTCCTCATGGTAAATTATTGGTTCTCTATTTTTATTTTTCTCATTTTACAAAATTACAACACCAAAATTAATGGGAAGGGTACATTTTTGTAGGGAAGGGTTGGAGGGATGAGTATCTTTCCGAACCCTTCCAAAAATTTTATCAAACAATGGACACACACCTAATCGTAAGAGACGCCGCCACTGGCGATGAAGTACAAAAATTGTACACTTTCCGAGCCAACTCTAAAAAATTCGAGTACACTTTACACGCACGTGGTAGCCCTTCGACACTAGACATTATTGGCTTACATGGTGATACCCGTCAAGTACTTTGCAGCACAACAAGCGCTACGTTGGGAAAGGCTTCAGTCGCGGACCCAAACAACTTTAAAAAACTTACTGATGGAAATGACTTGTGCAACGTGTTGCAATGGAGACCAGAAAACGGTGGAACAACAGTCAAGTTGCAGATTTTAATTGGAAATAAAAATGCTACAACATGGAAGAAGTCGTACGACGCGTACATATTCAAGTTGGGAACCCAAGAATCGGACAAATTGCAAGTAGCCAACTACAGTTACAAGGGTAAGAAGTCTGTTGCGAGCTCTAGCAATGCACCAGAGACCCAAACTGGACCAGTGACTCAATATATTGAGCAAGTAGGTATGTTTACTGGTGACCACTAACACATAGTACTTGAAGCGATTTCTGGAAAGGTCAATGACATTAACCGACTTACTATCAAAACATCGCCGGCCTACTTTGCGCCAATCAACATTATTTTACAACCTAATGATATCATCAACCTGAAGTACACAAACAATGAAAAAGAGAGCTTTGCGTTGATACAAAAGGTTGAGCTCATGGATATGGATACTATTCAAATCTCCCACTGGGTACCGCAGCAACCATGCAACGTGGACACAAACGCGAGCGTGTATGCCACACTGCGAGTACCATCAGATACACAAACTACATCACCACTCATTTTCAGGTACATTGACGAGCCTTTTTCATCTGGTCTAGTTAGTTCTCATGATGTGTCCATACCTGCTAATGTTCTTAAGTTGCTCTCACAACTAGAGCCAGGAAATTGGAGTGCTATTCTAACAACAGAAGCGCTTCAAACACTACGCGATTGCTCCAACAAGAAGGATATTTATGGTCGAACTATTGGCTATTATTTATTCTCCCTTCCCCAAATGCCAAAAGAAGTTTGTGACAAGCTTATCGAGTGTGGATACTCGATGGAAGAGAAGGATAACTTTAACAAGACACCAAAAGAATGGCTCAACGTTGTCATTATTGATACCTCCTCTGACTTGGACTCTATTGTTGCCAAGTTGAAAGAGTTCAAGGAAGAAACACTCACATACCGTGAAGACACTCGCGCAAGATCAAGTGTTACTCGTACATTGATTTTAAACACTGCTAGTGACTCGGACGAGTTGAGAAAGAGGCTGTACAATGTATTCAAAGAACAAGTTACTATTGTACTTTGTGGAGGGGCAGGTGGTGGAAAGTCGTTTTTTACCAATTTCGCACTTGGATTGTACGGGTCGCACGACGTAGTAGCGCCAACAGAATCTGGTTTGGACAGTGTATCCAAAGTTCCCATCTTGTATGTACCACGTAGTGACGATGCTGCACACTACACTATTGCTTGTGTTTACTGTACTGCGAGTGAGTACATTACCAACTGTACAAAGCTCAAATACTCACCGAGCTTTGACATCAACTACAAATTGGCTGCTATGATAACTCCAATCGAAGAGTTGCGTCAAGTACATGATATCAAAGATGTCCAAAAGAATGTCACCGAGTGTATGTACCAATTCATGCCACCAAATGAAAGTTTGGAACACTACACAAAGGATAACCATCCATCAGTCGATGCCAGTATCGTTACATTAATTGTCTATGTACCAAGCGTACACCGATTTGCTCATTCACAGAATTTTAGATTGTTGGACTTGCCTGGGCTTCCAGATACAGATCGTGATCGTACGAATGCCATGACAGAGTTATGTAAACGTGCATGTGCATACGCTGCTCCAGACGTATACATGGTATTCACAAACACTGCTCGTGCAGAGTTCAACAGTGACACTATGTACTATTTGAACGAATGTGGTCTATTCAAAAAATCAAACAAGAAGGCTGCTAACATGGCTCCAAGTCTCGTTGCTGCCACAGTTGTTTTCAACTCCAAACCGATCATGGTTGAAGATTACAAGGAAAAGCTCATATCAAGAGTAAAAAATGGCGTGCAAGAGTACATGGATGTACGATTTGATGATGGTGACAAGACAACAACAAACAATCATGAATTAGTGGTAGTGTCTATGGAGAACATCAAGGCTATGCAGGACACATGCGTTCCGTATGATGTGTTCAGAGCACTAGAAGGAATCAAAGGGTTCGTACTACACGCTACTAGTGAACCATTTACGCAACTAGAAGAAATACTCGCCTCCGTTAGACAAAAGTTTAGATCCAGTTTGAGGTTGTCCTTTTTCCAGAGTACTGCTGTTTTGATAACTGCCATGACACAAGAAATCAAAAAGAAGCGAGCAGGTCTAAACAACGCGAAAGAACTGATGAAGAAGAGTGAGATTAACACTATTATGAACAAAGTCAGACTCGGCAAAAGGAGGTGTGAAGGGTTGATTAGTGATTTTGAGAAGGAAATACAATCACAGTTTGAAGATTGTTGTGATATCAACGACTTGGCTGTGCAGTCAACAATAACACTTGTAACAACCACCTACGAGAGTGATTTGGACGATACAATGTTGGGTAGCTATGCGCGTGTCAACTTGGCCAATATCATCAAGAAAAGACTAGTGTCTGTTCCACCAAACATGCAAGAGAACGCCACTGGTGTATTGGTAGATTTGGTTTCATTCCTGTACAATGACGTATCCAAGTTGACAAAAGATCGTTTAGAAGCAAAGCAACAAGTAGTAGAGAGCGGTATGACTAGTACCAACGATACTGGTATTATTAGCAAGCTAAAGAGCGAACTAGACTTGTTGACACAAGAGTTGAACAACTTGGATAGGAACATGAAATACACTCGTGACAACACGCTCAGTAGAATGAAGACACTCTGTGATAGAATCATTGACGATGGCATTGAAAAGATCTTTTTGCAAGCATTTGATGATTCGACAGGTGATGATTTCAAAGAACAATTAACCAACGCTACTCAATTAGCTTTGTACCGTGTGTTCGGAGTTGAAACACAAGAGACTAGAGTAACGAGAAACAGGAGTGCAAAAAAGACTGGCTATGTTCAACGACAACACTACCTACTATCAAGGTACTATATTTTTATTCATTTTAACCGTGTAGTGTACAAGCAGAATTGTCAAGCAGATACAAGGAAGAGTTGGACGAAATCAAAAATGAGAATTGGCTACCCATCTACCACAATGCTAACGAAACAATGAAAAATCTACAAGCGTTCATGGAACACATCTCGTTATGCGCTGAGAAAGAATTCAAGGCTGGTGTACTTGATACAGAAAAGAGAATAGAAGATAGATACCCTCTGCCAAGTGTGAAAAGAAATCCAATATCAACAAAAGGACAAAACAAGTGGCCAACGTAAGTATACACACTATTTACTAACACGATAGTGAGATGCAACCAGAAAAAGCAACCATAAAAAAGAGTCAAATCACTACTAGAGTACAAACAAATGAAACTTTTATTTCTGTTGAGGTTGATAACAAGACGTTCGTGTTTGGTTTACCGGAATCGATCAAAGACAAAGTATTCAATGAAAAGTTGGATACTGCACTAGCGCCTGTGTTTATCTTTTACAAAGCAATGAGAGACAAGAAAAGTGGTAAATATGTACCACCAGAGCTGTATGCAGACTTGGAGACGTTGCGTATCGTATTTGTAGAAGACCAAGAGTATGATGAGTTCTATTCTCATTACCAGGATATCATGGTTTGCCGTGTACCGGCCAAGTACGGACCTGGAAGGACATTCTCGTTGGCTATCATGTTAGCCAAGGCATTGAACATTCCACACTTTTGGCAGTTACCCTCTTCCATTGGTGGATGGTTAGAATATCGTATGGAAAAAGTTTCATCATGGCCAATGGTACCATCAAAAGCTCCACGTGTACTCTTACATGGTCAAAATATCATGAGTTGTGAGCTTGGATTTGGCAGCGAACTATCAGAAGAAAAGATCAAGTTTATGGTAGAGAAACTATTACGAAGAAATTTGTTCAATGCATTGTGTGACTTGAACGAGTTGTACGATGGAAAGAATACTGCAGTTAGCACAGTAGTACAAGAATTGGAAGAATTGTTCCCACATCGAGAACGTGTCAATACTCGTATGGAAACAATTATGAAATTATTGATTCAAATCATCAACACGAATGCCTCTGCACAAGAAGAACAAGAATTGATAAATCAAGTGGCTGAATCGTTGGAAAAGATAAAAGCGCAATACAACTCCAAGTTGGACCAAGTAGCTCACGTAGCGATTTGTGAAGTTAGAACAAAGACAAGCAAAGATACTGATACAGTGCGCAGATTGAACAAGGGTACATATGAGTCTCATTATATTAGCGATACTCGTAAAGCAGTTGTGCTGAACAACGTTACTTGTATGTATGGATATTATCCAGTGGATGATGACAAGTTGCTAGATCTGTCGTTTGATTGTACAGATGCAGAGACTGAGACAAAGCGAAAGTACGGCTTCGGAGATTTGAAAGAATACTTTGAGCAGCTCAAGTATTTTATGAAGAGTGGATTTAAAGCATATCGCTGTGCCTATGTTGAAAAGTCAGACAACAAAGATGTTATGTATGTGGATAGCCACACCTTTGTTGAACCAACAAGAAAGAAGAGAAAGACATCGAGTGGAACAGAAGATTTGGAACATTCATTGTCCATTGACGACAATTCAATGTCTTGCTCGCCTGATACAGATAGCCGT
>JAESGV010001011.1_pt1 | contig 12079 bp, 11 predicted proteins | sample 9269781 | NCBI WGS metagenome assembly JAESGV01 (sample SAMN15741586, study PRJNA653496) | algae metagenome | isolation source: Tildeniella torsiva UHER 1998/13D and co-occurring heterotrophs from... | place: Slovakia: Slovak Paradise National Park, Hrabusice, Kosice Region | collected 2000-01-01 | reverse complement strand
CACTTCATCTAAATACTATTGTACCTATTGGTGACCGTATCAGCGAAGAGGAACATGGTATGATTGATGAACAATTTAGAAATCTAGACCAACACAATAATGGTGAAATATCAAGGGAAGGATTCTGTAGAAACTTGGCACTAATCGGTTCGTTCCCACAAAAGAGTCAATCTATCAGTAGTCTACTATTCGATGTCTTCGACGCTAATAGATCTGCTAGAGTAGAACAATCCGATTTTAAAAATGGAATAGGAATCTTGACTCATGGAACCAAAGAAGAACAAGTCAATTGTATGTCAAGTATTGACTATTCTAATATTATAGTTGCGATGAAGATATTCGACCCAACCATGAAGGGACATATTACTAGACAAGAGTTTATTAACACGATATGTATGGCGTATCAGATTTTGGAACGAATGGAAGTTCCTGTACCCGATGACTATGTCAAATCAGCAGAGGCCTTATTTAACAGCTTCAAATTTCCTAACCAAACAATAACTAGGAATGATTTCCAACATTTAGTGAAACCATGCATAGGATTTAACGCATTGGGACTCTTATCAGAATTAGGACGGTCAAATCCTACTATCACACTCGAAAGAACAGGCACACCTGTTTCATTTGGACATTCTAGTTTTTATAAGGTATTAGCGTTAATGGTTGGAATACGTACCAGTGTAAGTACTTTTTTTAAAAACTAACAAATGATAGCAAGACATGTGTTTACAAATGCCAAAGAAAAAGTTATCCTATCGCGATTGTAGTTTCAATGTTAGTTTTGACATTCCTCACATGTCATACTTTGCAAATGGGTATGCTCATGACTATCTCTACCAGAATGAAAAATACACATTCACAGATTATGCACCAAGAACATTCCATAGCATCCGGAAATTGTTTAACATTACGGAGCGAGAGTATGCTGTAAGAAATATTTTACTTTGCTAATGAAAAAGATGTCGATAGGTCCTGAACAATTTGTTGGAAATTTGTTACTAGGGAATATGACTTCATTGAGTGAAAAGATTACAGATGGAAAATCTGGAAACTTTTTCTTCTTTAGTCATGATTCTCATTTCTTATGCAAGACAATTTCTCACGGTGAATTGGCTACATTTTTACAAATGTTACCACACTACTTTGAGTTTTGTAGACAGCACCCTGATACACTAATAACGCACTATGTTGGGTTGTACAAGTTGAACGATATTCCACTAGTAGTAATGCAAAACGTACTCATGACGAGTCGCAAGTTACAACTTTATGATTTGAAAGGATCTACAATTGGTAGAACGAATCCAACTGGAAAGGGAATATTGAAAGATTTGGACTTTATTAACTCGGAAAGAGTGCTCATGTTAGGAGCAAGAAAGTCAAACATCTTGCAACGAATCGAAAGTGATGTCAAGTTCTTGCAGAGTAATCATATTATTGATTATAGTTTGCTAGTGGGTATCTACACAGTTACTGGACAAGAACGTAACGTAGAACTGGCAGGGATACCTGACGAGAATGGAAGAGAAGTTTACTATATTGGAATTATTGATACACTCATTACGTATGGAACTAGTAAGTTTGTGGAACATCATCTCAAGTCTGTGTGGTATGGAAATGAACATGGCGTAAGTGTAGTAGACCCAGAACAGTATGCTACAAGATTTATGGCCTTTGTGACAAGCATTGTGGCGTAGAGCTATCCAAAAATAAAAAGCTTTTTGCTAGTTTTGGCAGTTGACCAACTTGAACCAACTTTCAAACAAAGCAGTATCATGAGGTTACCACCACCGTTACCATCGAAGAATGGTCGCAACCACGGCGAACAATCACAACAACAAGAACCAGTTAAAAAACTACCACCTCCACCACCAAAAGTTAACGCAAAAGAATTAGCGTTGCAACAATTAGAGTCTGCTGCTCAAAAATGGACTACACAAAGACAAACAGTAATTAAACTACTTGAAGAAATGATATTGGAGTTGAACGATGTTCATGAAAAGAGTTCCATAGCTCGAGTAGGAGGTAGAGGCTCATCACTTGCTGGCTTTGGTGTAGCCACTGCAGGTGTAGTACTTGCCGTACCAACGGGTGGCCTCAGTCTTCTTGCTGTCCTACCAGGACTGGCAGGTACACTTCACATTTAACATTTTTAACTTTTGAAGTTGGTGTCGGAGGAGTGGCGACGAGCACAGGTGCTTCTGTGTATGAATGGAAAACTACAAGGGATCACGTTGGTGTTATACAGGGAAACCTCGAATACGACACGCAACTAGCGAACGAAGTTATTGACCGTGCGCGAGTACTCAGTTTACACGATCCAGATTGCGATAATCGATTTTTATTCGTCGATAAAAAATATGTACAAGTAGATACATTCGTGAACGGTGTATGTGGAGGAAAAGAGGCTCACAGTAAAATTCGAAACAAAGATGGCGAGGTATCGGATAGTACAGTCAAGGCAGTTGGGTTAGTAGGAGTTAAAGTTCTTTGTGGTTTTAACCCAATTATAACAGTGCCAATAGACTTGATGTGTATAAGTGACGAAGTCGAACAAATTAAAAAGAAAGAACCAGCTGACTTATCACCTACACTTCGGCATGTTGCTGATGATTTATCACGACAACTGAAAAACGCGTTGGGTACTGACGAAGAGTACGATTTTATGTAAATTTAAATTATACAAACTTTATCGTCTTTGTCAAACGTATCTACAACTGGCTGTGCTGTTGGTGGTACATTTTGGAATGTGTATGAAAATTGTCTACAAGATATTTGCAATTCTTGCTTATCTCGAGTATATGTGAGCTCTAGAGTATCACTTTCATCGAACAAGAACCCTAGATTTCTATGATTAGTTTTTTCATTCAAAGTATCCCACACTGATGTGTTATTCGAAACCATCCAGACTCCATGTCCTTGTCCATTTCGAGATTCGTTTTTTGTGTTCCAACTCCAACTTGATGCAGTTTTTCTGTTACGCATGACCACCGATTTGATTCCAACACCAATTCCAACCCAATTATTTAAACCAAGCACCTTTATACGCCAAGTTGTCACTGGATTCTTTTGAAGATCTGCATGAATAAATGCCATTCTTTTGTTAGTAGTTGATACACCCACCAGTGTAGTATTGTTTACAAGTTTGTATGCATATGGAATAGTTGTTACGTCAAATGTCCATTCAAGATTTGGAAACTTTGGTAGGGACGTAACAGCGTTGCTATCTAATTTCACTCCATTGTAGTCCTCCCAACAACTAATAATCGCATCCTGCGCGAATCCACAAAACTCGAAACTGTCATCAATGCAGCGCATAAATTCTTTCAGTTCATCTAGTGAAAACTTTTGCAACTGTGCATGATGCTCGCCACGCAACTGTTGTAGATTGTTTCGGATAAATTGTCGTGCGTTTAGGTATATTTCTTCATTGTTGGCTTTTCCAAAAACATAGGTTTGAAGCATGTTTTGAGGTGTTAATGTATCTACGATAGTTTTTGCAAGGTGTGTTTCCTGTAGCTTCATCTTATATTTTGAAGCGAGTGTTAGCATCTCGAACTTGTTTTCTTCAGTTGTACTCAATTCGCTTGTGTAGACGCTCTTAATTAGTTCTCGCGTTAAGCATTCGTCTTCTGTAGTCTCAAAATAACTAGACTCTATAACATCTTTGAAATATTCACTGCATCCGAGTAAAATAATCTTGTGGACGTGTAATGATTTACCGGAGATGAATTTTAACTCAAAATCGGATAATTCATCAATGTTATCGAAGTAATCCCTAAGAACACTACAATGGTTCACGGTTAACGTCATAGTTGTTTCTACAGGAGTTGAGTGGTTGTAAGATGAAAACAATTCTTTGCCTGGTTATCGTCTGTGTTGGCGTTTACACTAACTTTAATTCACGTGTACTCAATTATAAATATCACGCATATAACACCACTGTACTAAACGTTCGCGAGTATGGAGCAGTAGGGGATGGTACCACAGATGATACACCAAGCATTCTAAAAGCGATATCTATCTTGGTACAGCGTGGTGGCGTGCTCTATTTTCCAACTGGCAGATATATCGTAACAACGTATCTAAAAATCAAAACAACAGTTGCATACACCATAACAGGAGATGGACTAAGTAGCCAGATTCTGTGGGCATTTGGTGACCATTTATTCCTATTGTCAAACGAAAAGGGTGAGGCAAGTCACATTTCAATATCCAACTTGATGATTACCTCAACAAAGGTCAACAAACCAACATCAATATTCGCAATCTATGCAGAAAATATGACACAAAGCTTTATTGAAAACCTTATAATCAATAAGGACGATACACACAATTTACCAGGTGGTATCGCAATGAAAGGAGTCGCCGATACAAACACTGTTAGAGATGTTGTCTTGTGGGGTATCACTGGCACTGGAATAGAAGTTGGTCATGGTAGCGAAGTAAGAGTATCTGGAGGTCGTATTATTGGTGTCTCTAGAACACAAGGAATTGGAGTCCACGTAACAGGAAACAACGGAGGTGTTCATATTGACTCCACTGACATTATTGGCATTGGTATTGGATTATTACTAGACAAAAGCTCTGGCGCTGTATCAAACCGTGAGATATTTATAACTCATGCTACTTTTGATTCGAGTGGAAGAGGTATAGCAGTCAAAGATGATAGTTATGTTTCTATTGCTGGTCTTTGGGCGGCATCATGCGATTTGGATCAAATTTGGGTTGATGTAGGCACGAATGCATTAATAACCATAGCAGGAGGTACAATATTCAATGGTGGAGCGTATGGTTGTGCTGATCCAACTACTCAGTGTAATGGGATCACTGTTAACAGTGGCAGTTTTATGATTACAGGAGTAGAGATTAGAAACAACTTGGGTCGTGGTGTTTGGGTTCCAAATAATAAAGTAAACTCGTATAGCATCTCAGGTAGCAGAATATTCAGTAATGGACAAGGTGTAAGCCTAGGTGGAGACAAGTACATCTTTTCGAGCAACATATGTAATTCTAACAAGCAACAAAACTTGTTTGGTGGTCAGGAAGGACTTGTACAAGGTAACATTGGTTGCCAATAAAGCAACGCTGCAAAAAAAGATAAATTAACGAAAGAAGCTTTAATTACAATACAAGAACAAGAGCAATCGCTGCAACAAGTGCCATGCTGGATGATAATTGACATCCATCGTTTGCTGCTTTTGAGTTGTCGTCACCTGATAAGTTGGTTTCAGAAGATTCGGTAGTTGTTGGGGTGCTTGGTGAAGCTGTTGATGGACTACCAGTGGATAGTGTATCTGTAGTTGTGGATGGAGCAGCAGATGAAGTTGTTGAAGAAATTGTTGTGGTAGTAACAGATGATGAACCTGTAGACGTAGTTGATGATGTAGTTGGAGCAGAGGTACCACCACCGTTGATGCCAACTGTAAGACTTGCTATCAAACCATCACTTAGTGTACTACCTACCAACGATGTGGTGGCCATGGATGTATCTCCAGCTTGGGTGTGGATAGAGTCTTGAGCGAGTGTAGTTCTAGATTGGCGATTTGATGTATATGGCGATGTAGCCTCTACTTGCAGTGTGAGAGACTCTTGGAAGAATAGCTGTCCAGTGTACACTATGTTGGTAGTGGCCGAGGTTTTCACCTTCAAGTGAATGTGGTTGGTGCGACCAGTGTAGTGCCCTGGGAAGATCGTGGAGAATGTTGCTGTGCCTGTAGAGTCAGTGTACAATTGACCACGTAGGTATGTAGTGTCTTCTTCGTAGCTGGTTACGCCTTCTACCGACTCGTAGTATGAGTAGACGCCCGTTGCATCACAGTGCCAAACGTCCACAATAGCGTTGGCGATTGGGTTGCAGTTTGTAGTGTCAACTACTTTGATCGCCAAAGTAACAGGTAAACCAGACTTGCCCTCAGTGATGTTTGATCTGAATCTTATGTTGTTATTTCATATCACATGTGTCACTTACGCTTCGTCGCTAACATAATACGGCCCCTCTGTAACTTCTTTGGACAGAGTGCAACTTTGGCAAACCTTCTGATACGTTTGAGAGACGCATAAGAGTAGTAGCAATGCAATTAAGTGTTTGATGTTTGTTTTCATATTTTTTGTTGGTTTTTGGCACGTTCGCTAATTCCTATTTATGGAAGCAAATTTGAACGGACCAACCCGCAAAAAAAGCGAAGAATTCTAACAAGATCTCATAGTTAAGACCACAAAGGCTAATAATATACCTGTGTATTTGCTTCTGCTCGTTACTTAATAGCCCGCTTTCTAGAGTAGCATACATCCGTTCTTAATACATATTTTGTTTCAGTAGAGTTACTTGGCATAGCACATCCTTCATGTAAATTCTCATGAACGAACAGAAGTGCTTTTCCTGTTTCTGGTTTAACTCTGTGTCTGATTACCAGAGTACAATTCTCTTCAGCTGAAGAAATTCCTGAAATGTAAGTTAATTGAAAATATTTTACCCATATTCCAATGGTTGTTGTCTTCAAATATGACAGTCTCTCCACCTTCGTGAACGTCACTCAAGTAAATGAGTACTGTGATGAAACTACGTGTATCTATTTGAACCATTGAACCTGAATCTGAATCTCTCTCCTTCTTCGATTTGTATTGATACGATTCATCGTGGTGAGGCCTAAAGAAGTGTTCTTCATCAGAGTATTTATAAAATTTGAACATTTGACTGATATCTGTTAATTCGTAGCCTTGACCAGATTTAGAGTGTTTGTACAGCTTGGATGCATCTTTGGGTAGAAACTTTAGTGCTGATAGTTTTTGAAATACTTCTTGTGGCAAATCTCCTTGTTTTTTGGATGTAGCCATGTCCCACAAAATTCGATCGTTACTTCTTATCTGAACTCTGTCGTCGTTTCTACCTCCGGCTTTGATTTCTGTAGCCTCGTAACCGTGCTCTTCACTTTCTCTAATTAATTCTTTGCATTTTTCAGCAGAGAAGAAGTTTTTGATTTCCCAAACATTGTTTTGTTCTAGTTCTATCAGAGTGGGCTGCTTCTTGTGCGACATTTTGGTATTTTTCGAGATTGACCGAACGTCAAGTTGATAGTTGTAACAAACATGACGCAACAGGTTTGTGAGCTCACCAAGAAGTTGTTGAGCACATATCCGCAAAGTGAGCACTTAATAGTAGATCTATATCTCGTAGCAAAAGCACACAGAACAGCTGTTTTGGTAGAGAGTGATGATTATGAATCTTTCAGCGAATGTAACACTATCGTCACTCCAATCATCAAGGAATTTGGATTTGATTCTAAAACAGACGGAAAAAATATATTGGTGTTTGCTAGTAACGCAGATATGGAGTTAGTAGATACCTGTTTTTGCAACAGAAAGCATATGGGACAATTACTGGGATACTATGATCCATTGCATGATATAGAGCTTGAGAAGCGATACTTGGTTAGCTTTATCGTTGGTGATTACACATTATTTGGACAAATATCATCATTTTCTATTCCAAGTCACATTCTATCGCAAAAACTAACACGTATAACAAGAGACCTGAGCTTAATTGGTATCAATGGAGTTGCAGAGTATTTATGCGAATTAGATGATTTTTCAAATCTGTAAATTCTTTGCTGGTGTGTATTTCCAAAGCTGCAACGGCTTGGTCACGTGCGCAAGCCGAGTGTTAGTATGTCCTTCTTCGGTTGTAACATTCCACTGCACAAACATTTTGAAGCAAAAATCAAGGCAAAACTGCCAATCGCATCTTCGATTATATGGGTGTACATGGCTTATGGCAACTACTTGCACCATCAGCGCGAGCAGTTTCACTGGAACGACTTCGAGACAAGCGAATAGCGGTCGATATTAGTGTTTGGTTACATCAATTCGTGCATGGTATCATGATTCACGACGACTACAAAGATGATTTGACAGCAGATGACCAACACGAACATCATCAACTTTATTTGACTGCTCTATTCCATAGAATATGCAAACTTTTATTTTTCGGAGTCAAGCCAATATTTGTGTTTGACGGTAGAACACCATTGATCAAAAAACAAACAGTGGTATGTGCATAACAATGTTTTATTTACGATAAAGTTAAAACGAAGAAACCAAAGAAGAACAGAAGACATAAAACTACAAAAGATTGCTAAAAAACTCTTAAAAAACAAAATACAGTCGTTGGCAGTCGAACACGCTATAATGGAGCACGAACGTCGTATCAATGATGCCAGTGTACCAGAGGACGTAGTCGCATTGAACTTGGACGAAGATGAGAGTCAAAATCAATCGCTAAATCAGTCGCAAGACAATAGTCTACTTGATGATCCACGCAACTATGAATTCGAGTTTGAAGAAGAGACGGAAGAGAAAAAGTCAATCTTGCAAAACATAATGGAAACTGTAACGATTGACGGTATAGATACAGACATGTTCCGCTCGTTGGAACCAGATATGCAACAAAAGATAATCAGAGAATTACGCAGTGCGAAAAGATACCAACCACCAGCAGAGTTATCAAAAATGCAGAAACAAGACCCATCGTCGTTCAGTAGTTCGCAACTAAAGCAAATGATTGCAAATAGGAAGACTACCAAACAACTTCAAAGTATTTTAATGGCATCACAACGAACAGAAGCCTCAGAACAGTTAGATTTACCAGAATCAAAAATTGAGGTTATTGAATCGGGAAGATTGGCATCAACGCCGGATCGATCGTTCGTTCTCGCGAACAAAACACCAAAGAGAAACAATGTAAGAAATGAAATCAAAATAGAGGAAGAAGAGGGCGGATTTTTGCTAGAAGATGATGACGCCATGACAGACAACGTAGTTGTAAAAAAAGAGGTTATAGAAGTTGACGATGATGATGATGACGATTTTGAAGCAGTAGAAATGGAACCAACAGCGGAAGCCGAAGACGAGCATGCCATTCGCATAGATCCAAAATCGATTACTTTTGAAGAAATGGACGACGATTTATTTCCGAGTAACATGTTCAATGACAGTGATGTTGAAAGAGATTTATCTGATGCTTTTAATGATGAGAAACCAGAAGACAAAGATGTACAGCTTCAAAAGGCATTACTGCAATCGCTATCAAACGCTTCTAAACTCACTGATGACTTTTTGGAAGGAAAACAAGCTGTATTGCTTGGTAATGAGCAAGAAACGTTAGTTATTGAAGACGAAGATGAAGAAGAGATACCCAAAGCCTCTACCAGAAAACCACTACCTGAAATATCTGCACCAGAGGATCAAATAATTGAGGAAGATACACCTATATCACCAATGTCTCCTAATACAGAGTTAATAACAATAGAAGAGCCCATAGAGATGGTTGTAGATTATGATGATAGAATCGCTACTATTACACCACCGAAACCTAAACCACGCACAATTGAAACTGTACAAGAAACTATCGAAGAACCAAAGCCAACAACACCTGAAAAACCAATACAAGTACACCACTCACCAAAGCCTATGACACCACCAAAAATTGTAACACCACCAAAGATTGTTACACCTAGAGCAACACCAGTTGCATCACCAAATGCACCAAAAAATCCATCACCCAAATCAACTTCTCCACAAGGAGGTCCACCACCGAATGCACCACAAGCAGAAGAGAATCATTTAGATTTGATGTTACAATTACAAAGGCAACTAGAACGAGAAAGACAAGAATTATTAGGACAAAAACCACAAGGTCCATCATCGTTCACATACAAAAAATCAACACCAGAACAACAGCGAGTAGCCAAGTCAAAGAGTCACAATTTGGAATATTTGAACGATAATTTGATAGAAAGTACAAAAGAAATGTGTCGAGTATTTGGAATTCCCTACGTGGAGAGTCCATACGAAGCAGATTCGCAAGCAGGTTATTTGTGTCAAATAGGACTTGCTGATGGAGTCATCACTGAAGATTCTGATGTATTTTTATTCGGAGCAAACAAAGTATACAAGAACGTGTTTGGAAATGTTGGAGGACATAGTGGAGGAGGTGCTGTATCAGTAAACAATAAGAATGAAGTACTCGAGTACAGTATGAAAGAAATCAAATCAAAATTAGGACTACAACGATATCAGTTGATACAATTGGCAATGCTTTTGGGTAGCGACTATACAGAAGGTGTACATAATGTTGGTATTGTTACTGGTATGCAAGTTCTAGCAGCATTCAATGAAATAGAATCTGAGGATCCATCTATTGACGAGTTAATAGATGGAATGAAACGATTTGGAGATTGGGCACAGTTCAAGAGTAAAGAGAAGAAACCAAAAACAGAGTCAGAGGACCGAAGAGAACATTTCAAGTGGAAATATCGAAATTTGAAAAGTAACTTTGTACTGCCAAGAAACTTTCCCGATTCAACGATCATTGAAGCGTATATGAAACCTCAGATTGATACTTCAGATGAAGAATTTGAGTGGATTCCACCAGAGAAGCTAAACAAGGATTATTTGTACCAGTACTGTAATGAACACATGGGTTGGGATCCAGAAAATGTTGACAAGTATTTGGATATTGTACTAACAGAAAGAAAGAAGCGCAAACGCGGTACTGTCAACACTCTTGATAAGTGGTTGGTAAAGGATGGACCTGTTGCCAAGATTGAGAGTGTGAGATTGCGCGGAGCAGTGAATTCTCTGAAACGAAAACTAGAAGAAGAATCCAAACCAAACAAGAGAAAGAAAAAGTAAAATTTGTATTCTACTCTTCAACATCTCGATTGTGATAAATGAACCCTTTTCTAGGGACGTTAGTAGGCGCTACATTTATCCCATTATGAAAAGTGTACGTTAGGTAACCCGAATAGTTTCCGACAATGTGAAATTTAGCGCGTAATAATATCCGCCCGCTATATGTACCGATGCACAGCTAGTGCTCAATACGATTCACGATCGCAAAATTAAAATTGCAGTAAATACTTGTATGCTGTTTCTCGTCCTTCTACGTAATCGTTTCTGGTACAACGTCTCATTGTCCACAGCTCACCAAGCTACTGCTTGTTTTTATTCTCTGCATCTTTTATGTACTTTTCGGAGTCAATCCGCTTCTCAACCAAACAACTTTGTGTACAAACTAACCGGTCATCATGTTGTGGAACGTGCAACCTGGACCTATAGCGCTAGAGATAGCCAAACAATACCCGATGCGAGACAACATAACAGACGGTCCAGCACCTTGGCGATATGCAAACCACCACCCTAATGATGTTATCATTTTACTCGTTTCCGCAGTTATCATTTATTTGGCTCGCACTGCCATAAGTGTATTTATTTACAAAGTAAATTTTAATTATTCGATTTTCTCACACGAAAAAAGCCAATAGGAAAAGCACACGGTTTGTCAGGAAAAGGTTTACATCGCTTTGTAGAAAATGGTTGGTTTGCGACGTATTACCCTGTCATGGTCGCTGTAGGGTTCTATGTGTTGTGGCCAACTGTTTGGTTTTGGGACAACTCTTTTGTTTATGGAAACTACCCAGACGATCACATCGCTGACAATGAAAACAGTGCGTTGAGAACCTATTACACTGCTTGTTGTGGTTTCTACCTACAAGCTCTGTTTACACTGTTGTTTATTGACGAACGTATGAAAGACTTTTATGAAATGCTTGTGCACCACATAGCAACTGTTTCACTGATTGCTATATCATTTTTCTCCTTGTATGTGTATTTATTTATTTCTAACGTGTTTTAGAAATCATCGTGTTGGCAGTTTGATTTTAATAATTCACGACTTTGTTGATATTTTCTTATACGTTGCCAAAGCGTTCAACGAAGTCAAGAGAACAAACATGGCAAATCTTTCGTTTGGTTTGTTAGTTGTTTCATTCTTTGTACTACGTTTGGTTTATTTCCCATGGTTGATTATTATTACTTCTACGTATGTTTATTTTTATAATAGAACTAACAACTAGTACTGTGGGTTATACACAATATGTTCCAGGCAAGTGGTACTATTTTAGATATGTATCTGATGCTGAACCAACATTCGAGTTGAGTTCTTATGGTATATGTATAAACAGGTACTGCTTGAGTACCGTGTGGTTTTTGATTGGACTATTATGGGTACTGGTAGCCTTGC
>JAESGV010001010.1_pt1 | contig 12083 bp, 5 predicted proteins | sample 9269781 | NCBI WGS metagenome assembly JAESGV01 (sample SAMN15741586, study PRJNA653496) | algae metagenome | isolation source: Tildeniella torsiva UHER 1998/13D and co-occurring heterotrophs from... | place: Slovakia: Slovak Paradise National Park, Hrabusice, Kosice Region | collected 2000-01-01 | reverse complement strand
AGTCGTCGAATACTTGAATTGGGTTATCGATGGACAAAAGAATGATGATCCAACTATTCACAATTTGATGATTTATTTACTCGCGCAAAAACGAGGAGCGGAGAAATTAGATCAATTCCTCAAGAAAGAGAGTGAGAACGCATACTTTTCACGCGAGTATGCTCTTCGTATTTGTATTCCAAATCGCAAGTTTACAAGTTGTGTAATACTCTACAGAGACATGGGTTTATACGACAATGCTGTAGATATGGCGTTGTATTACAACAATTTCGAAGATGCCCTTAAGATTGTTACCGATTCAGTAGAAGATATTGATGTCAAGAAACGATTAGCAATCAAGATTATTCGATACTTGATTCGTAAGGATACCACAAACACGAACAGTATCGATGGTCGCACACGTGCTATCAAACTCATTTCTGGTGATTTCAAGGATGTACTTCGTTTAGATGATGTACTAGAATACTTCCCCAACGAAACATCACTAGAACCATTCAAAGATAGTATCTCTTCTATATTGAATCACTACAAGGTAGAAAGTGATGTACTACGCATGCAAATGAGAGAAGCAAGTAATGATGCCGATTCCATTCGACACGATTTAGTTGCTGTCAAACCAAGTAGAGATTTGGACTATGACGTCAAGTGTGTTTCATGTAGTTTACCAATTGCTTCTATTCCACCTCGTTCAGTACTCATGTCAGTTGTCATGAGAGGACAACCACTATTTACTGTATTCCCATGTGGTCATCACTTCCATGTTCACTGTTTGAAAGAGTTGTTTATTGATTCTGTTAACAAACATCGTGATGCCATTATTGAGAATTTGAGATCTCAAGCAGAAAAACAGTTACGTGCCGAAGCAGTTATTGCAGTACGTAAAAAACACCGCGAGAGACGTACGTTAATGAGTGGAGAAGAAGATGAAGAAACATTGTTACAACATGAAGAACGGGAAATTGAAATGATTCAAATTGATCCAAGAGCCATTGACTCTTTGTTTAGACAAATTATTACGGAGCGTGACAAGAAGAGAATTATTGAAATGGACAATATGATTCGTGATATTGGAGCGCAAATAGCAGCGTATGAAAATGCCAAAGAACTACTTAACAGAGTTCGTGTTCAATCTACTGCTGGTGGAATTGACGAAGTACCACTGGCGAACACTGTTCAACGTTGTATTGAAAAGTTAACTGACATGATTGCAAGTGAGTGCCCTTATGATGGTACAATGATGGTTGATGAGATCAAAATACCTTTAATGACTACAAGTGATCAACAACTGATGAAGATTTGGTCTATCCACAAACATCATCACCATAGAAATGTATCCCAACAGTAAAAATAGTTCTTGTTGTAATATCATGTCACACTTCAAACAACATGGAAAAGTGTCCTCGATTGGCGCATCTGTACAACCAAATCATCGAGTCGCTAACTACAGACGAGACGGTAGATTTGCCGTCTATTCCTGAAAACAAATTGATCAACTTGTATTCTCAAATACTGCGCTTACTAAGAGATAATGACAACTGTGAAAAATTTCTGTTGCGGTACTCAGAGCGCTTTGCCGAACCAAATAATCATAGAGAAATAATGACAGTATTGATATCGAGGCATAGAGAACTAGCCTATCGAGACGCTATGCAAGCAATTGTTACTAAAACTATCGGGTTACTGGCAAACAAAAACCAAATGTTCATGTTGGCGTTACACACAAGTCTTAACAACGAGTTAGGAAATAATTTTAGTCTAGTTTACGTGCTTCAAGATGTATATGAGAATGCAGATTTTCCAGAAGAACGACACGTACTTGCTGCTCAAGCGCTAATATCGAGAATTTCCGGTCCTAGATGTTTATATGGTCACAGACATTCAGTTTCGATGATTGTCAAGCACTCTATGTATACATTTCCTGATTTCGCCAAGAATCGCATATTTTCATCTCTCATGGAAAGCAGTAGAAACAAAAACGATACAAGAGCTAGCATCATTGATTTTCTAGCGCTACATCTTTCGTTTTCAACATTGGACGAAATACCTGATAGTCTAGAGTACACTGAAGAATTATTGTTAGAACAGTTTCGATATGGCGACGCCTCACACTTTAGGTCTACATGCCAAGTTGTACAAATTCTATTTACATCACGTCTGTATCCTATTGAAGAATGGTTGTCATCCTTGATGCAAGGGTTGAGAAGCTTAGAACAATGTAGGTTGGATGAAGTCACTCCTAGTGCCCTCGAACGAGAAGATGATGGATGGACTGTTTTGAAATACTTACTTTTGCAATGTACAGATGAAACTGTTGATTACCTGAGATCGCTAATTCCCGATCTACTTCGACCTAACGACGTAGTCGATCAAATTGTTGGATTAATATGCGTAGGACTCGTATCAAGAGATTCTTCATACTCGTCACTCATAATTGATGCAATGCGAGGTACTTACCCATTTACAACAAACTCTCGTAGTCGTTTTGTTGCGTGTATAACAGCACGGAAGACTTTTGAATATCTATCTCCAGAAAAAGAGAGCATGGTGATGAATCAGTATTTTGAAACGATGAAGGATCCACTGCTTACTGGCACAGTTACAAATTGTCTACTACGCATATTAGAAAAACGTAGAATGCATAACGATAACAAAGTAGAACAGTATCACTACAAAATGTGCTCTACAGTTCTACACATGTTGAAGCAGAATACTGGAGCTATGTTTCAGGAATTATGTTCGATACTGACTGAGCTTATCGATTTAGAAGGTAGAGACAAGGACGATTCTACTATGGCAACACAAGTTCTGTCGTTATTTATCAATTTACTCGAAAATCAAAAGGAAGATCAATATGTAGTAATGCTATCGTTTTTGATACCATATATCAAAGAGCCGAGCGAAGAGTGTCTAACTAGGATTTGCGATATTGTCAAGGGAGTTGTTTCATCACAAAAACAATCTACTGAATTGTATCTTTTGACAAGTGTTGTAGCGTTCAAGTCAAAGTGTGATATGACTTTATTTCTCCAGGAGATAGACATAGTTAACCAGGTCCTAGATTGGCTGACACAAGGATCACTTGGGGCTCTGCCAATAGTTCAGTATCTAGCTGCCAGTCCCGTGAACCACTGCATACTAATACCAAAAGTTGAACAAGTAATAGATCGCGTACTATGTATCTATGAAAATAACAGAGTCAATGATAGCTTAATGTTAGCTTTGTGTGAGCTTGTGAATAGATACCGAAATAACATGCAGATGTATGTAGAAAGAATTTTGAATCTTAGTGAGGATTACGAAGAGATGCAAGAGTACTTGATCGCTATTTGCTACTTGGCGTCGTACGAGTTTGAATCTGTATCAGAGTTTGTCTTCAACTATGACATCTTCTCTCTCGTCTGCTTGGGCGAGTACAATCATCGTGATTCAGATAAATTGGTGGTGTGTTTATGCAAGATAATTGAGTATGACAACGACGAGACTATAGTTTTTGACTCTGAAGGTTTTGTAGAGTTTGTGGAACGAAATTATAGTGATAGAAGTAACGCCAATGTAGAGCTGTTGCGTATTATGGGTAGAGCACTTGTTAAGCTCAAGGTGAAAAAAGGCACAGATATTATACTCTCGTGTATTGCCATGGCTAGTTGCAGCATTGACCGAAATTTACTTGAAAATGTCAAAGCACACCAGTTTGTTGACGTAGGAATTCGTGCTCTGATATGATGCATCTAGTTTGAGTTACAGTTAGTAGAATAAACCTCCGGAAGTGAGCGTGGGTGTTTTCCTCTAAGGTTGTTGTAAGAGAGGAAAATTTCTCCAAGTGGACAAACCAACTTTTATTAAACAATTTGAAACTATGAATCAGACGCTCAAGCTTGTTTGCAGTAACTGCAAAGAAGAAATCTGTAACAGACTTCAGAACGATAGTGAACCAAAGTTCTTTATTATTCAGGACGAACAAGGGAACAGACATGTTGGTATTTCTGATAGTGTGTTGCAAAATGCCAATACCAGCGTTCCTGCTGAAGGCGATAAAAGAAAAGAGCTTCGCTTGCATTGTCGTACTTGCAGTACTAAGTTTGGATCCAAGTTCAAGAAAGGCATTTATCGTGGTAAATATTTGTGCTTAGTGGACGGCAACGATACGTCAGTCGTGGATCAAAATGGATCTGTTTTGACTGCTGTTTGGAAAAAAAACGACGAGTTCATTGTCAACCCACAGTATTGCAACAACTACAATTCAAGTGGATGTGTAAACCAACATTGCAAGCGATTGCACACTACTCCTAAGAATGCCAACAAACGTTCGCGTACGCCAAAGAAGACACAAGAGCATGCTCAATCTGTCACGAACAGATATGCTGGTCGTGGCTACAAAAATACTAGTAATCAACTACAAGAAACGCAAAACAACAACCAATGCAAATCAGAAAGAGAATCACGACCAATTTTCTGCAAAGCGTACAACACACCTACTGGATGTAGGTATGGTAATAATTGCAAGTTTGTACACAGAAATATCAACGAAATTAAGACGCAAGAGAAGCAAACACCTACAGAGCATGAAACGCACACAACACGCGTGAATAGACCACATGGATCTGGTAGAGGCTACCAAAAAGTCAATTCCAGCAACGAGAATCTAAACTTTCGTATAACCGCCACCAATCGTACACAAGTGGAAAGAGACTCCATGAACGAAAGACAACTACAAGCTTACCTTCGCGACCTGGGCGAAAAAGAAGTTTTGTATGATTTGGCGGAAACGATGGCAACAGAAAAGTTTAACAAGAATGTGCTCAACAACGCAAAGATCGAGGAAGTCAAATTGTCTATGTGGGACCAGATACTCCGTTTATATACCCACGACAGGTTCTTGGGTTCTATTCACGATTCAAAGATCAACACAGCGTTTGCTATGTTCGTCAACTCGATGTTATTCAGACTATTTCCAAGCTACGTTCGCGCAACAGCAGAAAAGAAAGTCATTGTTATGATTACCAAGATTTTTGATGAAATACTTCGAAGATGCCCAAATGAAGTTAGAATATTGCCAATTTCTGATTTGCGAAACTCATGGAATCGAGTTATGCAAACAGTTGATCCTGATATTTTGTTGAGTGAAGAGATTGAGAGCCTTTGTCGTATGCAAGAACGGATCGAATCTGGACAACAAGTACGCATCATCACTCAGGAGGACGAGGACGTAGAAGAATATCACTTGCACAATGAGCAAATTTTACCCTCGTTACTAGATGTAACATCTAAAATTCCAAAGAATCTCAAACCAAATCGAGTTGGAACAAAGTGGGGATCAGTTGCTCAGTACTTGTCCTGTCACTTTCATTTACTTCGTCAAGACTATATTCAACCACTTCGTGATGGTTTAGATTCATACAAGTCGGACAACTATCGTCATAATGACCTTCCAGTATACACAGACGTTCGTATTTTGAACATTGGAATATCTGCAGACAAGAGTAACGTCAAAGTGGATATTTCGTTCAAGACTACTAGAAAGTTTAGCGAAGCAAAGATGCTCAATCTTTTAAAGTTTGGAAGTTTGCTTTGTTTGACTCCGTCAACTGGAAAGAAAGATCACCATGGTCGTGAAGAGATTGTGTTGGATGGTATGATGATCTTTGCTATTGTTGTAGAACAGAACAATGGACAAATTGCAATTGAACCCTACCGTGAAATTGACAGAGATAACTTGTTGGCAAACCACAACAAAGTCTACATGATGCTCGAAACACCAGTGTTTTTCAAGTCAGTTGAACCTGTACTACAAGCGATCAGAGATACAAGGCATGACGAGTTACCATTCCAAAAAGAATTGATAGAAGGAGAAGCATCGGAAATACCACCAAAGTATATTGCTGACAATCCAGTCATCGATATCTCGTCGCTCTTGAAAGACAGTACAAGAAGGCACAACATTAATGTACTCAAGAATTGGATTCCTGATGATCAAACTTTTTTGGATCCATCACAAAGTAAGGCGTTATGTGCAATACTTCGGAATAGATTGGCATTGATTCAAGGACCACCAGGTACAGGAAAAACATTTGTTGGTAGTCAAGTAACAAAGCTACTCGCCAAGTACTTGAATGGTCGCACAATAGTAGTTATTTGCTACACAAATCATGCATTGGACCAATTCTTGGAAAGTGTATTGGATGAAATTCCCAATTTAGTCCGCATAGGAGGAATGTCTCGTTCAACAAACGAAAAACTCCTTAACAGATCACTCAAAAAGCTGAAATCAAATCAGAACCACGAAATCAAGAGAATTGATTATAACATTTATGAAACGCGCCGTGAACTACAAGAGTCATGGTCAAGAGCTAAGAGTGAAACGGAGCAAGTGGTTGCTACGTATCTACCAACCTTTTTAGCAAATATTCGTTCGTACCTTCTACCCAAGGATATTACAAATACACCACGATTGACTGATAAAGATGCAGTACAAGCATGGCTCAGTGGTGAAGAAGTGAAAAAGAGAGAAGATCTTCGAGAAGCTGCGTTAAGGAGAAACAAAAGAAGACCAGGTCTAATCGAAGTCCAGAATCGCTTTGGTGCTCTAGCAGGAGAAGAAGGCGACCAATTTGAAGATGATGCAGATGATTTACTAACAAACTTGAATGAGAGCAACTTTGACGCAATCAGTCATATGATAGAATCACGTGATTACGATGAACTCAAGAATTTTGCAGAAGATATTTGTGAAATTACAGCAAAAGACAGTAGCGTTGCACCCATGTTCGCGAAACTGTGTGCAAATCTAGTAGACAACAGAAAGAAAGGAAAAGAGCTCCGCAAGGTTATTCCAAATGTCATTCAACAATGCATTGAAAACGGTAAAATACCAGAAATTGAAAAGGTTGTTACGCAACAAGATGCACAAGCCAACCAGCAACAGAGAAGGCATCGTGTCAACAATATCGTGTTTATTGGTGAACTTTGGAAAGCAGGAATCGTCACCCACAATGTCATTCACAACATCATCAGAGAGATTCTATCTTCTGAAGTACCTACTGAATCTGACGTTGAGACTGTTGTTAATCTCCTCTTGGTTACTGGAAAGAGCATGGATAAGGGCAAATCGAAAAAGTCGATGGATGAATATTTTATCAAATTGGAGATGTTACTTCAAAACGAGTATTCAGAAAACACTAAGAACGTGGTAGTTTATTTGTTGGAACTTCGCCACGTACACCACTGGGAAGCTGTAATAGTGTTGGACGTGCCAGAAGATCCTGTCGCTCAACCAGAAGCACAAGATGACGAGGAAATCGATCTTGAAATAGAAAGATTGCAAATACAAGACTTTGAAGCTAACTTTAGAGAGTTGCAACAGGACATGGAAGTAGAAAGCGACGATGATGAGGAAGATCTAAACCCTCGTCACTATGATATGACAAAGCAAGAACGATCATTACATGAATATGTCAGTAACGTCAACAAGATGTTTGCCAGAGAACATCCATGCAAAATTCCTGTTAATAACAGAAAAGAAATCGTCAAGAAGCTTCAAGACCACGTTCGTGCTGCAAGCAGCGACAAACTCAAAACTCTCATTGTCGAAGCAAATCAACTCCTCAAAAGACGCGTCGAAATCATTGAACAAAGCAGGTTAGAAGTACTCAGAGGAACACCACTGATTGGCCTCACTAGTACCGCTGCGTCAATCCACAAGCAGTTGCTAAAAAAGTTAAAAGCACCAGTGTACTTGATAGAAGAAGCTGCTGAGTTATTGGAAGCACAAGTCATTGCCTGTTTGCACAAAGACGTTCAACATTTAATCATGATTGGAGACGAAAAGCAGTTAAGACCAAAAGTCTCGACAATGGAACTCGAGAGAAAATACAACTTTTCAATCAGTATGTTCGAAAGGCTTGTCAAGATGGACATTCAAGCTACTACACTCTGCACGCAACTGAGAATGAGACCAGAAATATCCAAGATCATGCGATTGTTCTACCCTGCGCTAATAGATCACAGTCGTGTCAAAATATACCCAGATGTTGCAGGTGTGGGAGCAAATGTTCGCTTCATCAGCCACACGCACTTGGAAAATTCTGGAGACGAATCCAGAAGCAAGACGAATGATCATGAAGCAAACTACGTTACTAAATTAGCCAAATACTTGGTCAACCAACCAGAATACAACGAGAAAGATGTTACCATCATTACACCATACAAGGGACAACTGTTTTTAATCAAAAGAACATTGGTTAAAATGGGATTAAACAGCATTCGTGTCGTTACAGTAGACGATTTCCAAGGTGAAGAAAACAAAGTTGTATTGGTATCACTCGTTAGATCCAATCCATCCAAAAAGGCAGGTTTTGTGGGTATTCAAAATAGAATTATTGTATCTCTATCAAGAGCGCAACATGGATTGTACGTCATCGGAAACACTAAACTCTTGGAAGAAACTATTGATGATTGTATCGCGTGTTAAATCATATGGACGAATATGTGTCGGATCATCTTCCACTATGTTGTCCAAAACATCCAACAACTGTAACAAAGATCACAAATCCAAGGGACTTTGATGCGGTCGTTCATGGTGGCTGTACACGTATGTTATTTATTGTTATTGCTAACTATTTAGTTCCATGCGATCATCAATTTGAGTGCGGTCATATATGCCCTCGTAGTTGCCACCCAAGCAATCATGATCGTGAATCATGTCACAAACAGTGTAATATGCAACTTGATTGCGGACACAAATGTACAGCAACATGTCACCACGGTAAAACGTGTAGACCATGCACAACAAAGGTCGACTACAAATTACCAGTATGCGGTCATACGCTTCGCATTACATGCTCAGATGATAGAACAAAACTCAAGTGTAATCATCGTTGTGAAAAGAAACTTACTTGTGGACATCAATGCTCTGCCAAATGTGGGGATTGTGAACAAATGAAACGCTGTGGCCCATGCGTCGCTACAAAAGAAGAGACCTGTAAGGACTGTAGTAGAAAATTCAAGTACACTTGTGGTACAGTTCCGAAATGCAATCTTCCATGCACGCAACTTTTGGAATGTGGCCATCAATGCGCGGGAGAGTGTGGACAATGTAAGACAACGGGAAAACATGGCGATTGCAACAAAAAATGCAACAGAATGCTCATTTGCGGCCACGATTGTAACTCTGGTCATAATTGTAGCAACAAAGAATGCCCACCATGTGAAAAAAATTGCAGGTATAAATGTTCGCATACCAGGTGTAAAAAAACCTGTACCGAGCCATGTATCAGATGCCGTGAGAAATGCCAGAATAGGTGCCCTCATTCACAATGCAGCAAACTTTGTTTCGAAATGTGTGATCGACCAGGCTGCAATGAGCGATGCACAAAAATATTTCCAAAGTGCCAACACCAATGCCGTGGATTGTGTGGAGAAAAATGTCCACCATGCATAGAATGCGACGCAAAGAAGAGCGAAGACAAGCAAATGCGCTGTCCTTTGTCAATGTGTTCATCCTCGGAATTATTAGGAGACAGCGATAGAGTGTATCAGTTAGAATGTGGTCATGTATTCTTTGTAGATTCTCTCGATCAATATTTCAACCAAATAGGTGATGGAGCACAGAAAATAGAATACAAAAGGTGTCCTACTTGCAATAGACCGGTATTTGTTGCTCCAAGGTACTCCAACATAATAAAGAAGTCAGTAAACAAGATGGAAAGTTTGAAGCAAAAGTTGCAAGCACAGAGGCAACAAATTAACGAACAAGAACGAAGAGAAGTAATTGCTGCTGTATCTGCAGGTATGGGCAGTGCAAGAGGTCACTGGTTTGAATGTCCTAATGGTCATGTGTTTGCCATTGGTGAATGTGGAGGTGCAATGCAAGTCGGCAACTGTGCTGATTGTGGAGAGCGTATTGGTGGAACTTCACACACGCTGTTGGCAACAAACAATCTTGCTACCTCGATTGAAGGCAATGACCAACCTGCTTGGCCAACTGCACTCAACAGATAATAAATTTTGAGTATTTATAAGATTCTGCATTATATGTGCTCAGTATCAAATTTAGCCAAGCCCTGGAATGTACTTTGTGTGTCCTCTGGTAAAATATTAGCATCAACGAAGAAATCGTACTCTATTAGATAGTATGCGTAGATAACACCTGGTAGCCACAGCAAGCAACATAGCAATATCGTGATTATCACAGCGATAAAGGTGTAAACGATACACATAAACAGCCCCTTGTTTAAGCTTGCTCTGCTGCCTGCGTATGCTGCAACTACCATAGGAAAGAATAGTGTGATAATGAATATTAAAATCTTCTCTAACTTGGCGTCTACCATGTTTGATCACCTGTTTTTTGTGTTTTTGCCTGCTTGTCGCCTGTCACTGCCAAGTCAATTTACAACAAAACAAGTCATCTTGCTCATACATGTACCACTACACGACAAAGAGGCGCAAAAATAAATGAGTTACAGATTTTATTAAACCTTAACTACAGTAGATGTTCTACGTGCATGCTCAGCTTGGAACACCAGCTTATGAGTTTTTAACGACTCCTTTGCACTCGACAACAACAACGATGGGTTATTTTCGGCTACTGCCTGTACGAATGCATTCATTAAGAAATAATCTGCAAATCCATGTCCAGTCAAACTCTATTCAATTAAGAATCAAATCGAATTCAACTTACTGTTGTCATTGGACCCATTGTATCATGCCACTCTTGCATAACATCCATAACATGTGTTTCTCTTGTTAGAAAGTCGTAATGAGTAATTTTATGCTCTCCTTGTAGAACTTCCAAAGTACCTTACTGTTACATTCAAGTATAACAACAAACCTTTTGATCCAAAAATGGTGGTCTTTCTCTCACATATCTCTTTCGTATACGCCTTTTGTGTTAGTTTCAGTAATGTAAACTTACGATCATACTAAACGATGCAGTTGCTCCATTTTCAAATTGTATGTTCACTACTTGATTATCTACAACGTCATTATCACACTCGTATGCGCAGCGTCCGTAGGGACCATTTTCCAATGCAGCAGTAACGTTTTCAATGTCAGGAATAGATCCATCTGATACGACAACTTTAACTGGCCAATCTGTATGTCCTTGTTTTATCAAATCCAAATAAATCTTTTTGGCACTGTACGCACAATTGGATTCAATGTGGGAAGGACAAGTCATGCATCGATCAGATGCATCTTTTGGTTTGTTTTCTTTTCTTAAATGAAGTAGAGATCCAAATGATGACACGAGTTTTGGTTCAGTACCCATAATGTAACAAATCCAATCAATATCGTGACAACTCTTTGCGAGTAACATGAATGAACTTTCTGCTTCATTTCTCCAATTTCCGCGAACGTAGGAATGTGCGTAGTGGTAGAAGCCAACTGGTTCCAAGTGTTGTATGTTGACAATTGTACCAATGAGACCTGAATCTACGAGTTGTTTTGTTTTTTGTGTAATATGGGAATATCTCATAACGTGACAAACACAAAGCATGATATTGTTTCGTTCTGCTGCTTCTACAATTTTTTGACATTCATCTTCTGTTGGTGCGAGTGGTTTTTCGAGTAACTATTACGGTTAGTGCTTAATAATCGAAAAATACCATGTGATACCCTTCGTCAGCGACTGTTGTTGCACATTCATAGTGGTCTTTGTCTTGTACGGCCACAACTACTGCATCTGCTTCGATTTTGTTCTTTTTGTTGTTTTCCAAAAATGATTTCCAACCATCAAACACATTAGCAGGGTTTAAGTTGTACGTTTGGACCATTCTTTCGCGAATAACTTGTCTTGGTTCTGCTATAGCTACCAATTCGCATTTTTCTGGGTTTTCTCTGTTTTGTTAGTTGTTGTGCTTTAGTTCGTACAGAGCAAAGCGAGCGTAGGTTTGTCCTCTGTTACCACAACCTATAACGATGAGTTTTATCTTCTTTGCTTGCATTTCAGTTTTCTGTCACAAAAGTTGACCAAACAAGTAATACAAACAAAGTTTTTAATACATAGATCAAATATATACAATAATATACAGGTATGAAGCTTAGTGACCAGCAACGTAGTCTTCGTTCTCGACAAAGTATTGCATAAA
>JAESGV010001009.1_pt1 | contig 12105 bp, 19 predicted proteins | sample 9269781 | NCBI WGS metagenome assembly JAESGV01 (sample SAMN15741586, study PRJNA653496) | algae metagenome | isolation source: Tildeniella torsiva UHER 1998/13D and co-occurring heterotrophs from... | place: Slovakia: Slovak Paradise National Park, Hrabusice, Kosice Region | collected 2000-01-01 | reverse complement strand
TTGTACTACAATTGTCAATTATTATTAATTTGAACGTACTTGTTGTTGCAACTTTTCATTACTCCAATTGATACAAAATCTAACAAATGTTAAATATTATAAGATTACATACTGTTCCAACGAATTTGTTTGAAAACTCTCAAATCCATAGATATCTAGAATACCAATAGTTAACAGCGTCTTGCTTGGCATTGATGCAATCTTAGACATGGAGACCGCAGACATTTGCTCGTTCATTCTCAGTACTAGCCAGTCAAATAATCTACTGTACAACAACATGGCTAATGAATCACGAGCATTCTCTGCTTGTTCCATTGTTAGTTTAACATCATAACTCTCTCTTCCTACTGTAATTCTTCTCTGTAAGAATGTAGTGGCGATTGCATTTTGGTTGATTCCAATGAGTTCACATGCAATCTTCAAGTTATTAGCACTGACTCCATCTTCGGCTATGCGGCACCCATCGTCGTTTCCATCAAGTTTTTCAAATTTTACGTTTCCAAGGAACAATATTCCACAAAGTGTTCGCATTGTTTCTTCTTGTTCTGTTTCGGTTATACCGACAATAGTCATGGCTTGTTTGGTTATGGCGTATTGTTCTGCGTCTGATACGTCTTCAACTTCAACACACTCGCCTTGTACAAGATACGCAAAATCTGTTGCATGTTTGGATACACCATTGTCATCCAAAAACCATTTTGTTCTTTGTTCTGATGTTATACCGGCCAACATTTGGTAAAATATATGATAGTTGCGTTCGCCCTTTGTTTGACGAGTCAAACGAGATTTTTCTAACAAGTACGTTCTGATCAACGCACCCTCTATTGAACCATACACCTTGTTGAATTGAATTTCAATAAATTTTCCAAATCTAGACGAGTTATCGTTCCTAAGAGTCTTGGCATTTCCAAATGCCTCTAGCATAGGAGTACTACTGAGAACTTGATTCTCGATTGATGTCGTTTGTCTTGATCCAGAGGTTCCTCCCGGTGTGAGTTGAGAACCATGAGCCTTCTTTCCCATAGCAGCAAAGTAGCGCAAAAGATATTTTGTTGTCTCCGTTTTACCAGCGCCACTCTCTCCCGTAACTAAAATGGACTGATTTTTTGCATCATTTAGCATACTATACAGTTAAAATCTTGAGAATTACGCTCTTACCTTCTAAATGCATCCTCGGCTACTGCGTATGTGTGTGGCGAAAGTTTTCCCATTGGTTGCCCAACATAGGCATCAATTGTTTGGCTTCCGTACATACTGTCTGATAGTCGTTTGTATGGGTTTACTGCGATCAAAATCGGTCCAACATAAGTGTAGATCATACTAGAGTATTAGAAAAAAAACAAAAATTACTCTCTGTCGTATCTTAGACTTAAGTTGTTGAGCAACGCAGCTTCATGCAAGTAAGATAGAGTTGTTATATCGTCAACTGCTTCTATTTGAGTGGGGTTCTTCAATGATAACTGCTCTACAGTACAGCGCAGTTCCTTAAACGTAAATAAATGTGATACGAGTACTCACTTTGTTCGAAAACTCCGCGTTATCTGTTTTATCGCATTGTACAACGATTGTTCCCGATGATTTTTCGACGTTAACGACTACTGCAGTAATCCATGGGTCGTTTGTTCCCTCTTCATCATTTAAAACAGCAGTGGCTGATTTCTTTTTGAGTACAGCCGTTTTTAAACTCGCGTCGTAATAACAATCATCAATATTAACAAAAACTAATGTAGTAGCCGTAAGACTGTCTATTGATAAGACATTTTGCCTTGTGGCAAGCATAGAGATGATTTACTTGAGACTTGTCTTACAAATAGTATCAAACGTCACCGAGTTTGGTAAACATAAATTCAACGATCGTTTGATGCGTTCTTCTGTTTTAAAGATCTCTAGACTTTGTTTGACAAAGAGTTATCCAACTAGTTTTATGGTTAACTCGCAAATATTATGTAATTGTAATTTTTTAATTTATTTTGACACGAAAAAGTAACACATCGCAGTTTCATGACAGAGGTTCCAAGTGCCGATCGTATCATCCATACAACCGTAGTTCACGGAAAAGAGAGGAATGATCCTTACTACTGGTTGAATGACAAAACTAATGAAAAGGTTATTGAATATTTAACCAAAGAGAACGAATACTTGGAAGAATACATGAAACCAACTTCTGAGCTTCAAGAAACGCTTTATAACGAGTTTGTAGGACGGCAGCTACAAACAGATACAAACGTTCCTTATCGATTTGGCCAATGGTTCTATTACTCACGTACTGTTGAGGGTAAGCAGTACTCTATAGTAAGAAGCTTGAAAATAATTAATATATTAGTATTGTAGAAAGAAGAGAATAGAGGATGACAAAATGGATGAGGAAGAACAGATTCTACTCGATTTAAACAAAATAGCAGAGGAGGAGAACTTGGAATATTTATCTCTCGGTGTCTATAAACCAAGTCCTGATCACAACGTGCTTGCATACTCTTTTGACAAGAAAGGCGACGAGATCTATACACTGTACTTCCAAGATTTAAGTTCCAAACAAATTCTTCCCGGTTCAGGATGTACGTTTTTACATAATATTTCTAATTTGTAGTGTTGACTGGTTTGGGACGATCTTTTCAGTGGTACAACGACAATCAAACGTTCTTGTACACTACATTGGACTACGCTCATAGACCATACAAAGTTCACAAGAACAAACTATCGGCAGGAACAGATCTAGCCCATACCGAGGCACTCTTTTCAGAACCTGACGAAAAATTCTGGGTTGGCATCAGTAAACCTTTATCAGGTGAGATACTCAAAATAGGATCTTCGTCAAAGTTAACGTGTGAATATCACTATTCCTACGCCAATGAACCTGAAGCACCATTCAAAGTTATCTTACCAAGAAAACAAGACTTGGAATACTACGTACGTAATTATTAGTACACTAACAGTTTTAGGTTACTCATCATAGCAACTATTTGTACATTTGGCATAACGCAAAGCAATATAGAAACTTCCATCTGGTTCGTATTCCGATGGATAAACTTCCTCAACTTTCATCTTTAGATGATGAGTTTGTAGAAGATGTTTTCGAATACGATCCTGCGCGTCACATCGACTACGTTATCGCATTCAAAGACTTTATGGCTGTTTTTGTTAGAGAACAAGGCCTACCAAAGTTGATGATTAGAAACTACACTAACAAGAGTAGTTTCTATGCTCAGATGCCAGATGCTGCATATGAATTGGAAATGTCCTCGAATGAAGAGTTTGATACTCCCTTCGTTAGAATCTATTACAGTTCGTTAGTAACACCAGACTCGTGGTTTGACTACAACACTGAAACTCAAGAACTGATACTCTTAAAAGAGAAACCAGTACTTCTGGGGTACGATAGAACACAATACGTTGCCGAACGTATCAATGTTCCATCATTGACACCCAATGTAGAAATACCAATTTCTTTAGTATACAAGAAGGATTTGAAGAAAGAATCTATGCCATGTAAGTTCTAATTTGCGTGATCATAACTTTTATAAGGTCTTCTTTATGGATATGGATCCTACGGTATTAGTTATGATCCAGGTTTTGACTATAACGCAATTTCGTTACTTGACCGCGGATTTGTGTATGCCATTGCGCACATTCGGTAGCTTATATAAATGTTATAACTAATTTATAGTGGTGGTGGTGAGAATGGGAGACCTTGGTATGACGATGGAAAATTGAATTTGAAAAAGAACACATTCAATGATTTCATACAAGCAGCAAAAGGATTGATCGAAAGAGGTTACACCAGCGCTGATAAACTTGCTATCAATGGAGGATCTGCTGGAGGATTACTTATTGGAGCATGTGTAAACATGAATCCAGAATTGTTTAGGTGTGCTGTCCTCAAAGTACCATTTGTTGACTGCGCAACAACAATGCTTGATGCTACAATTCCACTGACTGTTACTGAGTATGAAGAGTGGGGAAACCCAGAAGCTTCAGCGGATGTTTTCAATTACATTGCTTCTTATTCTCCATATGAAAATATTGACAACAAAGATAATATTGATAAGGAGTACCCAGCCATTTTAGTTACCAGGTATGTAGGATTTGCATTTTATTTATGATTTATAGTGGTTTGAATGATCCTCGTGTGTCATATACAGAACCAACAAAATATGTTGCCAAGATGAGATGGTACAACAAAGAAGTCAAAAAGGGTAAAGGAACAAGAGCTTTGCTTCTCAGAACCAATATGGGCGCTGGTCATGGTGGAAGCTCTGGAAGATACAAGAGATGGAAGGATGAAGCTGTTGTGTACGCATTTATTTTGAGAGAATTAGGAGTAGCGTAAGATGTTATATTGTGATCCATGTGATAAATAAATAATCAACGAAACTTTGCAACCCACAGCGTTGTAATTTTCAAACAAACATGCCTCAACGCTTGACAACAAGAGCAAAAGGTACGCTCTTTTCCGAAGCTAACTGTAGAATTCATTATTTGGATTGTTTATTCGTTTTTTGTGCTGCTATTACTAACATATAAAAAAGCATACACAACCATTATTAACAATGCAAACACAAACACAGTAGATGATTTAGTAGAGCAGTTTCAAAGTGAACTAAACGGACTGTCGTATGAGACTAAGCCTAAAAAGAAAAATTGAGGTACAATAAAAAACATATAGTGTATTGACAACACAACAGTAGTTTATTACGTGACCTAGCAGATCTATGACAGCAAGATGCTTCGCCTACCTTTTTATTCGCAAGTAGGGTATTGTTTCATAACTTACTGATATCTTTTTGGTGTAAACTCACCAAAGATACGATAAGAATCCTGTGACGCTAAAAATATAATAGAACAATTTCAACTCTACAAGTCATGTTGCAAGATGCGATGGGGGTGTTTTCGACGCTACTTGCACCACCGCTACTAAATACTTACGTGTATTCAAAACAAAGATTTTTGCACAAACAAAGGGAGATAACGTACATAACGTGCTATCTAGTTTGTGTTTTGTATACGGAAATTATTTCACGTTTGTTTCAATTATATTTGTTGCTTAAAAATTAGTTTTATATCCTAGTCTAGCAGTACAATGTCAACAAAACGTTCTTGGATTATCTACATCGACATCTCAAAGATTTTGGGATAACTTTTTGTCGCTATTTTCTATGCAGAAGATTGTCATTCCTATTTCTATGGCACTGATGACACTTATCGCAATTTTAAAACTACGTGCTTTTTACGCGACTTATGACGCCTTATTCACATACGATGACAAGAAGATACCACCGAGTGTCGTTCCTCGGTTTTTCAAAGAGTCAGAAATACCTATAAAAGATACTGATATGACATCAAAAAAGCACACACGCAATGCGACGCTTAGTACACAATTGAGCAAATTAACAAGAGTTGAATCACCCAAAAACAAAAATGCGCGTGAGGACATCAAGAGAGACAAAAATTTACACTTTTTGCTCAACATTTCGTTTATTTTCTGTGCGATCGTTAATTTTGCCAGCAGATATTTACTGGGAGAACACAATGTTGGATCGGTGTACTTTCTACTGATACCTGTTTTGGTTGGACTGACACCATCCAAGCGAAGAGACGTAGAAGTGTTTATTTTTATATCCTTTGTGATCACTGCAGTTGTAGTGTTATTGATCAAACCTGTAAGACCATCTAACAATCTAACCAATGTTTAGGTTCTGCCTCATATCAATACATATACATTTACGAGTTTGAGACTTCTAGTAACAGAATTGTACGCAGCCTTTTTTGAAAGTGTATGTAAGGAGGACGTACGCTTATTTGTGATCACTGGAGTCCCTATGTCGATATTTTTCATGACCATGCTTTATCATAACCACGTTCAAAAACTCGATGCGTCGGTTAACGAGAAAAAATATCGACGTTATAGCATCTTGTTAGAAACAGTAATATCGAATTTACCTGCAACATTATGGACTGTGGATAAGAATCTAACAATAACGTTCTCTCGTGGAGAAAATGATTCAAGCTTGACAGAGCTGGTTGGGTGTCCTCTTAAAGAGTACATAGAAGAAAACTTGTATTTGAGTTCAAACGAAGAACAAAAATTGCTTGCAAAACATAAACAAGCTATACAAGCAGGCAAAATATCATCACATACAACGTCGAATCCGACTCATAAAAGAACTAGATCAAATGGATTCATTGGTGATGCTGTCGCGACTGGTTCTCACTTTACTACTGTAATAGCTCCATGGTATGTTTAATTCTTACGCTAACCTTGTAGGACGAACACAAACGGAGAGAGAATTGGCGCTTTAGGCCTCTGTTATGACATTTCCGAGTTTGTACACGCAAGAGAGGAATTACTCACATCAGAAGAAAACTATAGAACACTCATCAACTCGTTGAAAGATAGTATTGTTAGAATAGACAAGAATATGGTCATTTCTTTAGCGAGCAAGGCTGTTATGTCAAAGTCACAAAACGATATCATTGGTCTCAACTTGTTGGATGTTTTGTATACAGACAAGTCGTCCGCTAGAGAGGTAGCAAGAAAAAAATTGACACAACTTTTCCGAACAAACAAACCACAGTCTTGGGATTTGACTCAAACAGAAGAGAATAACTCTAGATTTTATACAGTAACAGCGACACCAATATCGAAAGGAGAGAATGTCATATGGGCTACTGTCATTATATCAGACGTAACAAATGAGAGAAACTCGCAACGTAACATGCTGATGGCTGAACAAGCAAAAATCGCATCACGATCGAAAACAGCTTTTATAGCTTCAATGAGTCATGAAACAAGAAATCCATTACAAGCTATACTCGCATCGCTACAACTTTTAGCTACTACACCTTTGTCTCAGAGCCAGCTAGAGTACGTCGAAGATGCGACAGAGAACTCTAAACTGTTGCTTGCTATTATTTCTGATGTACTCGATATGAGCAAGATTGAATCTGGAAAGTTGGAGCTGGATGTTTCTCCATTTTCTGTTATGGACGTTATCGAAACTACATCTTCAATGATATCTCTTCAAGCTTACGAGAAAGGATTAGGTACAGATTATAATATAGATTAACAATTTATAGAAATCATCACAGAAGTTGATGTACGTATACCATCACAGTTGATTGGTGACAAAATGCGAATAGGACAAATATTGAGCAATTTTACCGTAAGTTGTGCCAAATATAACTGACTAGTAGTTAAACTCTATCAAATTTACAAAGATTGGTCACGTGTTACTCAAAGCTAATTTACTTGAGGAAACACCACAAGACGTAACAATATGTATATCCTGTGAGGATTCAGGAATAGGAATCAAAGGTATGTAAAACATTATCCACACTAAGCGTTATAGAACAAGATTTATCCCAAATATTCCAACCATTCCAGCAACTTCGTTATGATGGTGTTCCAACACACAAAAAAGAGAGTAGTGACGATGTAGAAGTTCAAGTCAATGAGAATGTTGGCGAGAGTCATCACAGATACAAAGGCTGGGGATTGGGCTTACATATTTGCGATAGACTAGCAAAGTTGATGAATGGCGACATAACTGTTGAATCTGAGTACGGAAGTGGAAGTACATTCAAACTCACGATTACATTAGCCAAAATTGGACCTCATACTCATCAAGATAACGCAATAATTCACTTGGCTCGCGACTCACATAGAAAACATGATATTTCGTGCTCCGAATGCGCGATACAAAACAATCTCTACCCAAGCAAGTACAACACAGTTATATTTGCATACAAAAATCAAACACTAATTAACACAATGCGATACTACCTGGAGAAATTGAACGTAAAAGAAGTTCGAATAGTAACCAATGCCAAAGAGTTAGTAGTGATCTTGCAGCAACACAAAGAACACCACGCTCAAATGTTAAAAGAAGAGGCTGACGTTCAAGACCCACCAGTAGCGGTCATATGCGATGGAATGGATTCAGAAATGACAAATGCCTGCGAAGAGTTTTTAAACTTGCCTATTTTCAAGATTGCTGTTTTGGTGAATAGCAAACAGTACGAGCTTTGGAATAGATTAAATTATGCATGGGTAACACAACCAAAGAAAAATACTGGAGATATCAAATCACCAACGTCGTCAAATCAATTAAGTCCACCCACTCCTGATTTGTTCTCACTAGCCAAGCAACAAGTACAACAACAGCAACCAACGTTGGGCGCATTGATAAATAGTCCCAATGTAATACTCATCAAGAAACCCATCAAACTACGGCGGCTGATGACAACGCTTTCCGGACGAAAGACTTCATTTGTATCAACGTTGATGTGGAATATGGATATGAACAATACTTCCAACAATACAGATTCCATTACTCCAGCTGAAGAACCTCCTAGTCCTATTTCTCCTATCATGGGGAATAGCAGAGAAAAATCAACTAGTTCAGAACAGAAAATCCAACTATTACTCGTTGAAGATAATCCAATTAATCAGAAACTCGTTTGTCGATTGTTGAATAACATCGGATATAAACATGTCGATTTGGCTGATAATGGTCAAAAAGCCATAGAAAAAATAGAAGAAAGAATGGGAACACCATACAGGTACGAGTAACAACCTATAACTAACATGTAGTTTAATTTTGATGGATCTACAAATGCCACTAATGAACGGCTTTGAGGCAACTGTGAAAATACGAGAAAGAACGGATGCACATAGAAACACACCCATAGTAGCTTTAACTGCTAATGCGTTCTCTGAATCGATAAAAAAGTGTCACGATGTCGGAATGAATCATGTACTAACGTAAGTGTTACATAGAATGACATAACAACTTGTAGAAAACCAGTGAACATCACAAGTTTGATTACCACTGTACAAACCTATGCTAAAACCAATTAGAGTACATTCGTGTACTATGCGAATCCCCATACAACCATCAATGAACACTTGAATTAATAATTTAGCGATGTACCTTTGAATTAAGTCTCAAGTGTTTTATTGGTTGTTGTCATTATAAATTCTTGTAAGTTTATGAGTTATTTTTTGTATAATTCTGTGAAATGGGCTATTAAGTCGCTTAAGTTCAATTTTTCTAGCTCTGCACAAAGCCTCCATTGCCATATCTCGAGTTAATAAAACACATCTAACAACAACATCTTGGTCTGCTCTTGGTAGTGGCTTGTCTGGATCCATTCTATCCCAACAAAGCAACACAACTGGTGTTCTGAGTTCTAAAAGCTCTGTGTTATCACTTTTCAAATAAATTAATGGTTTTCTAAAAACGTTGATGAATTGTCGATCATAGTGTCGCTTCAAAGCTATGGCGTATTGCATCCTAATATGTAATTTCTTTAGATATTTGTTTGCAACTTCACAATCTTTATACTTCATGAGTGTTGTGTCTGAAAGAAACTCTGGCTCTTCTAAATTGTCATGTTCCATCTCAAATAGAAAATAGTGTCGTGCCTCCGCAACAGTAAACACTGGTGTAGTTTGTTTCTTCATAGTTGAATTGCAGGAATTTTTGCCAGTTGAACTATTTCTACGCAGTGAAAATGTGTGACAGTAAATATAACCAGACTAATCTTTTTTTGACTTACCATTTCTGTAAGAGACAAACGTTGACAACCAAAATAAATTCGTTTTTGGTGAGATCAGTTGTTTGCTGTTTGGAATTGGTACAAACTATTTACAAGAGCAAACAGAATTGCGACACGCACATTACCCATAAAACAGTTTTTACGGTTATCGTCTTCAAGTTTGGCAACGTTTTCGTTTGGACGAAAAAAAACCGTTTATAAAAAATTTTCGTACAATTTTGCTTGACGGCAACTCTTAGTAGTCGTAGTAAGGGTTACCTTGACCGCAGTACTTGAGACCATTGGAATGACTCTCCAAATCTACAGCTGCTTCAACGTAATCTTCTTGATCTTCATCAACCTCTTCTTCAGACTCCTCGTCTTGTGCGTAATGTACTTCATTGGCCCATGTGAGTTGACGTCTTGTGTTTGAGCTACGTGAGTTTGCCCATTTCATCAAATGAGAGCAGAATGCAGTGTTGGCAAGCAACTCTTGGGAGTTTGCAGTTTTCCATGCATCAAGCAAGTATGGGTAATGGTAGTGACAGAACCACACAAGGAGAGCTCGAAACTCATTGGTGTTGGTTGAATCGAACTTGAATTGCTCAGATACTGATTCAGCATCTAACTTATGACGAACGCTCAATTGGATTGATGGCTTTGTTGTTAATAACTGAATGAGTAACTTACATTAGCGATACCTGGCTTTGTTGGTACAAGCATTCCTTTTTTGACTTTAAGTACTCCAGTGGTCTTCCATCTCCCATACTCTGCTTGCTTGTACATGCGTGTATACTCTACAATCCAGAGCTCATGATTTCTAAACTGCACTGGAATGTCAATCAATGGATTAGGAGTAGTTGTGGTAGGATTTTGCAATAGACGTGTTAGTCGCTGATGCATTGGCGCATATTGCAAGTCCATACCATCCACGCGATCGAGTAACAAGTTGAGCTTTGTTGCAAGTATGGCAACCTGCTTCTCTTTTGCTTCCAAGTCGCCAAGACGTTTCTCAATTGCAATAATTGCAACTAAAATACACGGTTAGAAGTAAAGTGATACTTACATTGTGACAAAGAATCTGATTGTACACCAGTGTTTGCTCCACGAGCTGCAGGACCTAAAGGTAGTAAGTTATCGAATAACTTTGAAACATACTTGGTGGTTTGCCATTTAACACGGCAAGAATTTCTAATGGAGGAGTAACAGGTGTGGCAACTGTGGCTATTATAAGTTAGCAACTACAATAAATTTGTACGTACACACTTTAGATTTCTTCTTGATTGTTAGTGTAGATTTCTTTTTGGGTGGTTGAGGAGTTGGTTCTTCCTCGTCAACACACTCTAGTGGTGGAGGTTCGTCGATATCATTAGCATAAGTAGGTACAGTGTACTCAAGCATGGAGTGATTATCATTGGGTGTACCTATGATCGCCTCTTCATCTCAAGGCTTGATCAAAACTATAATGATTAAAATTAAACATTATGATTATAATCAAACATTTCGATCATGGTCAAACATTTCGATCATAGTCAAACATTTCGATTATAATTAAAAATTTGTTGTAAAATTAAGTCAACTTGTCATTTCACACAAATGTCTATGACAGATGAACAGTTAGATGACAAATTAACTCGCTTAAAAGCAACTCTCATTAGAAAATACTAGTCTCCCTTACTTGAAACACCATGGAACACTGTAGAAGTATTAAAATATCATCGAACTGTTTCTAAAAGTGTTAAGAATATCTTTGATATTAAATCATTGATATCAGACTCAGTTGGTACTTTAGAACCATTTATCTTTTTAAATGACTTCTGGAGTAAACATGATTGGAGTAGACCATATCGAAATACTGAAAAAGGATTGTTAATTATTTATCAATTACTTACAGGAAAGACTTTTGCTGAAATGAAACCTTGTATTCCACAATCAACATTTCAAGCACTTCATGAAGAAGTATTCACCAAAAATCAAACTAAACTAGAAAAGTGGTTAGATAAAAAAATAACTACAATATTTAATAGTCCTGCAATTCGTGTTTGCAGTGCATTATTAAACAATTCAAAAGAGTTCAAATATGTTACTTTTTATGCAGATGGGCATGATGCACGTATCAATTACAGCTCTCAGTATGAGGCAGAAGGATTCAAGTATAGTAGCTTTTATAGTTACAAATTAAAAAAAGCAAAACTTTGTACACAAGTAATGATAGACATTAATGGTATGTTTTTACTTGTTTCTTCAAGTGAACCATGTGCCATTAACAATGATGGGAGTATGTTTGTTGCTTGAAAGCCTTAACGTGCAATAGCAAGAACCGATGTGTTGCAACTTGATGGTGGTTACACTTTGTTTGTTACCAAGTTGTTAGAACAGCAAGATGTGCTTGATGAGTTTAATACCTCAAATTTTGTATTTCCTCTCCGCAAAATAACCAATGTTGATTTCAAACTTGGTGAAACAGAGTATATCAATCGATTTGGTGCCAAAAGATCACATATTGAAATAGGATTTGCTGATGTCAGTTCAATATTCAAGACATTTTCATGCAACAAGAAGCTAAAA
>JAESGV010001008.1_pt1 | contig 12122 bp, 6 predicted proteins | sample 9269781 | NCBI WGS metagenome assembly JAESGV01 (sample SAMN15741586, study PRJNA653496) | algae metagenome | isolation source: Tildeniella torsiva UHER 1998/13D and co-occurring heterotrophs from... | place: Slovakia: Slovak Paradise National Park, Hrabusice, Kosice Region | collected 2000-01-01 | reverse complement strand
GGATTGCAGAATTACCCAAGTTACAAACAGTACAGATGCGACATAACGACCTGCTTCGGTGGCCAACATTTTTAGATAGTTCGTCCGCTCTAACGGCACTAGATTTGAGTCACAATTTGATACGTTTTGGTGACGCGAGTCCAGAAAACACTCCCTCTTCTATAACAGAATTTGTATCAACACTAATATTCGGAAGACAAAGTACACCACAACAAGGCCCTCCTCAACTCGATAAAATCATGCCCTCGTTAACATACTTGGACCTATCGGACAATAGAATAGTAACTTTTCCTATTGACATACTTAAACAAATCCCAACGCTATTGAAACTCAAATTGAGAAAGAATGAAATTTCCCAACAAGTAACTGATAACGCAATGGATGGAGTATTTGAGTTGGTACTCTTAGATCTTTCAAACTGTAATATATCAACACTGTACATTCCAAGACTACCAAAACTTCAAACACTCATTTTGGATGGTAACAGTTCACTATCAATAATATCACAAGACATGATTGACCGATTCAACAACCTGGTAGAGTTATGCATTAGTGATACTGGAATCGATTATCCCCAATTGGAAAGGTTAATGGACCATTTACCACTATTGCAAAAACTGTGCGCAAACAAGACTCGTATTGCTGGTACAGTTACTCTACGGTCACCAAAGTTACGCGTGTTGGAACTATCAAACAATCGTATAACTCGTGTGTTAGTAGATGGCGATCAACAAGACTTCCAAATGTCGGCACTGAACATGTCGAACAATCAAATAGAATACATTGATGATCGGGTGTCAAGTTTTACCGAGTTGACAACTTTAAACTTGAGTAATAATCATTTGGATACGTGTCCGAATGTAGGTTCTATGCGTCATTTGGTTGACTTACGACTGGACAATAATCGAATACAAACTATTACCTCCGAACAATTACAAGATTGTCGAAAACTAAGAAAGTTAACAATGTCACATAATCGACTGGTTCATGTTCCCGATAGGATAGCATTGTTGTCAGAGTTGGAAGAATTGGATTTGTCACATAACAAGATACGAGATTATGCACTAGTTACTGCTTCACAATTAACGTGTCTGGAGACGTTAAACTTGGAATATAACTATTTATCAAGTGTAGTACAAAACGATTGCGATATATCAACGCTAGTGTCACTGCAAGTGCTCCAAATTGCACACAATGAGATTACAAGCTTACCAAATGGAATTTATGTACTACAAAATCTGAAAAAATTGACAATGGACCAAAACAGTCAATCTCTGTACAATGCAGCCAGTGCAGATGCAAACTTTTTGAGATGGCAAGACAGGTACTTGGTCAAAGTAGAGTGCAGTTTACACGTACCATCACAGATCAGCGAAACACTATACCTTTCGTCAGAAATGGCAGCATCCAATCGTCTACTATTATCACAACTGGGAATTACTCATATACTCACTATTGGTGATGACAAAACACTATCAAGACATTTGGATGACGATACAGAAGAGTTCACTTGTATGAGACTACCACTATCAAACAGCAATAGTGCACAGATTCAGCCGTTGTTCGATAGAGCATTCAGATTTATTGATCAAGCACGTCATCAAGGAGGTGTATGTTTAGTTCACGGTTTTGCAGGTCATAATAGAAGTGCAAGTATCGTGATTGCCTACTTGATGTTTACAGAACTACTTACATATGATCAAGCACTAGAGAAAGTTACAAGTGTAAGAGAAAACATCAGGATTAGTCCTCTTCTTGTGAAGCAAATCCAAATCTGGGACAAAGAGAGAAAATAATTATTTGTAAACCTATTTTGAAATCAAACATGGACTCTTATCTTGTTGTCAACACCATCAGTGTTGTGGGCACGATTTTAAACATAGTTTTATTCTTATCGCCATGGTAAGTTTTAACGTGAGAAAGTTTTATGATCAGGAAACAGTTAGCGAGTCTCAAACAAAGAAGAGACATCTTAATGAATTCAACACTACCGAATACAGCACTAGATGGAGTTGGAGATGCATCGCCGTATCCATACCTAAGCATGACGCTAAATTGTTTATTTTGGACAACCTATAGTCTTTTGATCAGCAACCACATGCTAGTTTTCGTCAACGGGCTTGGTTTATTTTTATCGATATATTATAACTATTTATTTTTCAATCTTACAGAGAACAAAGACAAATTCGTGAGACTATGCTGCGCTACCGTTTTGATATATATTTTGGGAATACTATACGTTCTTTACGCAGTCAAACGATCAGCACTAGTTAAACATCTTGGATTCATTGCTGCTACTGCATCAATATCCATGATAGCGTCACCTCTTCTACAATTGAGGGTGGTTCTGAAAAAGAAGAACGCCGAGTCCATTCCTCATTTACTTGTGACTGCAGCGACACTATGCTCCGTGACGTGGTGGGTGTACGGTATTTTAGTTTCAGATCGTGCTATTTGGTTACCAAATGCAATTGGTGCGATTCTTGGAAGTATTCAACTACTAATCAAACTAGTGTATCGAAATGGAAAGAAAGCTCAAGTATTTTCACTAATACCAGGAATGGATGTAGCAAATAGTGAGCTAAAGGGTACCAAATAATGATTTCTAGTGCTGTACCCACCTACAGCATGTAACAATATTTATCTCATAAAACAATTAAAAAACAAAAATTTATTTTTTTCGAACGATAACAAAAACGTGTGAAAATGATTGGTTATGACAAAGTGGGGCAGCATGACAAAGACAATGATTGCTGGGTAGTAATACACGGTAAAGTATACGACTTGACCAAGTTTCTTGCTGACCACCCTGGTGGTAGTAAAGTCATATCGAAATGGGCAGGAACAGATGCAACAAAAGCATTTTCAATGGTACATAGTCCTGATGTCGTAGATATGCTACCTAAGGGATTATGTCTTGGAGATGTAGACCCTAAAACAACACCAAAAAAAATTATAGAAGAGGAAGCACCACGAACTGTTGCTACAACAGAATACTTTAAACCACCTGTGGAACATATGCTCAATTTATTCGATTTTGAGGCTATTGCAAAGCGAACCATGACAAAAGAAGGGTGGGACTACTATTGTTCTGGCTCTGATGACGAAATAACATTGCGCGAGAACAGGTCCGCTTACCAACGTTTGTGGTTGAGACCAAGAGTAATGATTAATGTACGACAAATCGATATATCGTGTACTCTGATGGGTGACGCTTCCACAATGCCAGTGTACATTAGTGCGACTGCTATGGGCCGTTTGGCACATCCTGATGGCGAAGTAGCGCTTACCAGAGCAGCCCACACAGCAGGAATCATACAAATGTGCCCCACATTGGCTTCATGTTCGTTAAAAGAAATGTTAGACGCGAAACATCCTCAACAAAAACAATGGTTCCAACTGTACGTGAACAGCAACAGAAAACTTACAGAAAAAGTTGTACACCAAGCTGAGCAAGGTGGCTGTACCACTCTTTGCGTAACAGTTGACGCACCACAACTTGGAAGACGTGAACGTGACATGAGAAATAAATTCATAAACACTCCACCTGACCTTCAAAAGAAACAAGAAGAAAAGGGAGTTACAGTCGTCAAGCGTAACGCAGGAGTTGCTCAAGCACTAACTGGTTTCATCGATCCAGGACTATGCTGGGATGATGTTAAGTGGCTAAAATCAATAACCAAGATGAAGATTGTTATCAAGGGCATACAATGCGGAGAGGATGCAGTACTTGCCGTTGAACATGGTTGTGATGGTATTATCTGCTCCAACCATGGTGGTAGACAATTAGACTTTTCTCGTTCAGGAATTGAAGTTTTGATAGAAGTTATGGATGCTCTAGAAAAGATTAATGCACGTGACAAGCTAGAAGTGTACGTAGATGGTGGTGTTAGACGTGGAACTGATATTTTTAAAGCGCTAGCGTTGGGAGCTAAGGCAGTAGGTATTGGTAGACCAGCGTTGTGGGGACTTGGCTCCTATGGCCAAGAAGGTGTTGAAAGGGTATTAGAAATCTTGGATGCAGAGTTACGTATGTGCATGGCATTGATGGGTTGCCCATCACTAAAAGACATTCGAAAAGAGATGGTAATAACAAAGAATATTACCGATCACATTGCTCCTGTACCAAGAGATTGGCTAGTGGAAAGGAACTACATCAAAGGTGAACCTGCTGGACTGCCACACAGTTGTCTATGAATTCTGTATCATGTGCAAAATATTGTTTGAACATTGTACACCCACAGGAGGCGGTGAAACAAAGTGTGCTCTATTGTTTGATGTTGCGTAGGTATGTAGAAGTATTTAAGAACAATTTTCATAGAAAATGAAAGAAGAGTTCATGCCATTTCTTAAATAAATGTCAAATTTATTGATCCTACATGTTGTATGTTATGTATTTTATTCTGTGCTGCCCATATGCTGTAGAGTACGTCAGCAGGCTTGTACTGTCGTGTTGCGACGCAGTTGATTAATTTTTTGATTGGCTGTCTTCGTAATGCTTACACGAGAAGCAGTGTTCGCAAGTAGTAACGAGAGATTTCGAGTCACCAACATTAAATCTGGAAGTATCAAGCTAGTAACTTGTAACGAATAAACCTATCAACGTCAAAACATGAGTGAATCACTTGGAAGCCCTTTGTGTCCAAAGCAGGGCGAACGAGTTTACCCTGACAAATTTACCACCACGAGCATACCTATGCATAATTGTAACTTTGAATTCCTGGCCGACAGAAATTCAACACTCAAAGATGTCTACAATTCTATGCGCAGTGCAAGATCCTGTATTTGCGTAGTAGGTTGGCCCTTTAGTCATGAGTTGCAACTTGATCCAGGTGATACGAATAGCGTATTAGGTGAGCTTCTAGCTGAACGATCTAAAGTTGTTCCGGTCCACATTATTCTTTGGCAAGAGAAACCAAAATTAGGAGAAACCACAGGAAACTCCTTCTTCGAAAAAGCAAATTCATTTTTCACCGAAGCAAAAAAACGCGGGTCTAAGGTTCAGATCACTAGTTACTCTAACGAAGGTTCCCATTTGAAGTTTATCATATGCGATGGCGTTGGATATGTTGGTAGCGTAGACCTATCGACTGGTCGCGCTAATACTGAACATCCACTATTCACTTTTTCTGAGAAAAGAGACCAGTTGATTGTTTCTCCCAAACTCAACTCTGACAAAACACTACCCTGGCATGAAGTGGAATGTCGTGTTACGGGTAGTATTGTTGAGGAGCTCGCAAAAGTATTTGAACAACTCTGGAGACGTGAAAACAATGCACCTGAATTTGAGCTGCCTAAATCAACTTATGTACATGATCCAAACAATTTATGGAACATACAGCTATTACATACAACTCCTGGTGTTGGTGAAACGAAATTGAACTTCTACCGCGCTATTCGTAGAGCCCGCAAGTACATATACTTGGAAACGCAAGTGATGAACTTAGACTATTTTGTCTTAGATTGCATTGCTGAGCAAATAGTCAAGAACCGTCGCCGAGATTTTAAAGTGATTATCGTATGCTCGTTGTGTCCATATATACGCGATACATCAAAGTCCATGGAGTTCTTGCAATCTCTGTTGCAAATGCAGTTCCAAAATATTGAAGCGCTTCTTTTCATGCTGCACAGAGCCTCGCACGAAGCAGGCGTGAAGATTAATGCAGACGATTGCATTATCTTTGGATGTTTGGGAACGGTGGAACAAAAGAACAAAGATGTTTTTGAAAAAGATGTGATCCCAGTTCATTCAGAAGTATTAATAGTAGACGACAAGTACATAAGTATTGGATCTAAAAATCTCAGTGAACAAAATTTCAAGAGTAATTCTGAACTGTATGAAACTGTCATCGGAGCATCGCCAGAATTTACCACACAACTCGAAACTATCAGGCAATTACTTTTCAAAAAACATTTTGGAGAAGACTTACAAGACCCCTCAGCTCCTGACTTTGTTTCAAAGCTGCGCCAACTCGGAGAAACTAACAAAAATAGATTCAACAGTAATGAACCGTTTGTTCGATCGAACGGAAGAAGCACTCTTTTTATGAATACACCTGGTATTATACAAAGAACGCATCTCCGCGTGTTCAAAGAGGCAATCGCTTTTTTTAGTGAAGGTAGCATAGGGTTTGATGGGGAGTTACTTGAGCTGCCTGATTTTGAACCTATCGATAATAAACCAACAGGCACAAGAGCAAGCCAATCACCAGAAGAACATCAAGAAGAAGCTGGAGAAGATTTGGAAGCATATCGCGGAGTAGTAGCGCTTGCTGCAAAAGCAGCTGGTTTGGATCAGAAAAGATTTCAAGAGTATTTGAGCCATACTAATCAGCTTTTAATGCATCAACCACCTGAGTATTGGATTCACACCTTCGTGGAAAGCAGCGCAGCAGAAGATTTGCCGAGCAACAAAGCAGAATCATACGTTCAGTTAGGCTTTTCTTGCGCAATAGCGCAAGGTTTAGCTGAGAGAATTACCCCAAATTTTGCAGATCATCATGATGCGTTCTATTTTGCGTCTCACCAAGTTCAAGAGTGTACGGTGTCTGAAGATCTACTGCAAACTCTCCGTCTTCCTGAAAACGAGACCAAAACAACAAAAACGGAAAGTGTACAAGATCGAGAATTAACCTATTATATATTTGACAAGATACCAAACCAAAAAGATCTAGAAACCGATATTTTAACAATAGAAGAAGAGTTGGATGATAATTATCAGTACTGGTACCATGGCACGACTGGCATGAACGCAGAGAATATTATCGCCAGAGGAATAAACCCTCAGAAAGGGAAAGGCTCGCAAGATTTTTCTTGTAGCGACAGGAGAGGATTTTATTTGTCAACTTGTTTGGCTAATGGAGTAGAATGGGTATTTAATCGATGGCCTAATTGTAGAAATCCTGTAGTAGCTGTTTTGATCTACAAAGTAGATAAACGCCTGTTGGCACTTGAAAAGAGACATCACAAAGATTTGAGTGAGGACAAAGAACCAAATAGTTGGAAGCAATTTGTTAGAGCATGCAGATCTGATGAAAAGCATCCGTACAAGCAGTGTATAACCTCAATTTTTGGTTCTATGTGCAATAACGCAGGTAAATTGAAAATACCAAAGACAAATAAGAAAAAAGGAAATGAACACAAGTGGAAGCCTACAAAATTTGATCCTGACAAACTACAGTTGGTATTGTTAGATGTAAAACAACCATACACGTTATTTGAGAGTTCTGACACAGACACAGAAAATTCGGACAAAGATAAGGAAGAGGAAATATATGTATCTAATATTGTTAAAACGTTTAATCAAAGCCTTCATGCAATAGTTTGGATAACTAGTATTACAGACTAACTTTGAAGAAGAAACTATGAAAGAAGAGGGAAATGACATTGATAATAATGAATAAGAAGTTTTAATAAATAATATGTTTATTAAAGATTAATTTTATATTTAACACTTACTGTAAAACTTTTAATTAAAACTCTTATTAATAAAGTTTTATATTAAAAGGCGGTAAAAAAAGTTTTTATTTAATATTATAATTTAATAAAATAAAATGACAAAGTTAATAAAATAAAAAAATCTATTTAAAAAGTTGTTTTGGAAAAAAAAGTTATTTTAATATAAAGTTAATACTTTATAAAAATAGTTAACTTAAACATTTTAAACTTTTATTTTAATTTTTTATTTTAAATAAAATAATATTATATTAAGTTAAAATTAATAAAATATAAAAATATGATTTTATAATATTAAAAGGCAATTTGTATATCCCTTAAATGCGCACTTCGGTACTTTTTGTCACTAGTATGTTTGCTTGGTAACTAAAACACAAAATAAAATTTATGATATGCCAAAGTAACAGATATTAGCTAAAGTTAAGTAAACTTTTATAACTTAAAGTAATGCAACTGTTGGTTTTATGGGAACTGCATTTTATAAAAAAATTTTATGCTACAAAATTGTAACTTAGTAAAAAGTTAACCTCTATTTTTACTAATAAGGCACTTTAAACAAAAAGTAACAGACAATTATCTTGGATTTAGTCTAACTAAAATACATTGCATTAGAGAATAACTAAAATTTTAATTCATTAAAATAATAAGCTATTCTTTTTTAAAGTACATATTTAAGGGATATATATTATTTTAAAGATCATTTAAAATATAAAATTATATTTTATGCATCATATCTTTTTTTTTACATTATTAGCAATTTATATTTAAAAAAAATTATTTAATAAAGTTTTGCCTTCTTTTTTACTATACTATCCTTTAATAAATGTCTATACTTGCACTTCTCGCTTGGCTTTGGCGACAAAACGCTAATTATGTCTTTTTTGGTCTTTTGAGTTGTTTTGGAGTAATTTTAAGCTTTAAATTACTTGATATCACTTTTAATAGCCTTCTTCTTTTTTTTCTAATCTTAACAGCTAATATAATTAAAAAAACTAATAAGTCTTGAACATTTAATGTTTTTGTAATCCTTTAATCAATAACTAATCTAGTATTGCCAATTCCTATATTAAAATTGTTTTTAAACTTATATTCAATAACAGTTGTAACCTTTTCTCTCTTTTTATTGCTTAAAAAGCTTATATCTATTATGTTGCCTTTAATATTATACTGCTCTATCTCATCTTTAGAGTTTTTATTCTTTAACTTGAACAGTTTATCACTATAATCATTATAATTGTTTAAAATGCACAATACTTTCTTATAAGCTAGCTTATAGTCTTTATGTTTCTTGTTATTATAACAAGGCTTTGCTTTTTTCCTGTATGCATGAGTTTTGAACTCATATTGTTTTAATTAAATAATTTAAATAGCATTTAGTTTGAAAAACTTGCTATAATTCTTATAATACATATTATCTCTTACTTTTTGACATATTAAAATAACATAAATACAAAGTTTTCTACTTTTGAATACATTGCAGCTATATCTGGCAGTAGTTTTGTAGTGTTATTATAAAAATAGCCATCAGCATAGTTTTGAGCAAGTTATAGAATTATTAATTGCAACTGCAGATAAGACATCTAAAATGTTGCTATTATCTGTTTTGATAAGCTTAATATTATTAAAATTAATCATTATTTGACAAGCAGCTACCTTGTATGTCTTAACTTCAATAAAAGATATAGTATATATGACATTTAAGGTTTGAGGTTTATTTTATTAAACCTTAACTCAAATTTTTTTATTATATCTGAAAGCTTATAGTGTTAATAAAGAGACATCTGGCTCTTACTACTTGTTTGAGGGCTTGTAATGTCAGTAAAGAGATATCTGGCCTTTATAAAAAAATTTATAATTTTTATTTATATTTAAAGGTTTATAATACTAACAAAGAGACATTTAGCTTTAATTACTTGCGTAAAGGTTTATTATGTTAATATAGATATCTGAATTTTACATACCTTTATTTCTTATACAACTTATTTTACTATTAAAACTAATATTACTTTTGTTACTTACATTCTTTTAAGCAGTAGTTTATTAAAAAACAATTTTGTTTTTAATTTTTATGGTGTTATATTAGTATAAAAGTTATTAACTTTAGTATTTGTTTGATAAGTCTGTTTTATATCTATCATCAGAGGAATCTGTCAATATAACTATCTTTTTGTTACTTTCACTTTCTAAATCAGTTAGTATCACAGCTATGTTTGTTCTTCTTTATTTTAAAGTTGATTCACTAAAGTTAAACTTTCTTTTCTGACTTATATTCTTTTTCTATGTTACAAGACAAGCCTTTCTACTATTCTTTGATTGTGTAACAACAACATCTTTACTATAACTATTCTTTTTTAGTTTCTGCCGTTTTAACTTTTTTTTGTTATTTTTTGCAAGTTAAATCAAATCAGCAAAAGTAAAAACAGATGCTACTTTTCCTTTTGTCTAATCTTTCTTTTTAGATTATTGGCTATGCCTTCTTTGTCCTGATTTTAAGCCTTTTGTTTTATTTTGCTTTTTATTTACACTTTTTTTCAACCTATATTGCTGTTTTGTTTTTTTTAACATAACTTAGATATGTTGTATTCTTTACTGTCTCTATTACTGCAACAACACATTTATATATTTTAAATGTTTGAAACTGCTACTTATATTAGTTATAATACTTGTATTACTTATAAAACATGAACAAGTTAGTATATTCCAAGTTTTGTTAGTACTTTTTATAGTATTAACCTTGTCTTTAACGCTATATTTTAATCTTTTTCTTTTGTCAGTCTCTAACGAGTGTATTACAGCAAGTTGACATTTGGCATCATTGACATTAATAATATGAACAGCCTTTTTATAAATAAGCTTTATGCCAGATTTTTAAGATGTTTATTTTTACTTTTATCTATATTAGCCAAGTGAAAAACAGAGAAAGATAACTGAATGCTTTTTAATTAAAATAGATTTTTATGATATCTGATAAGCTTTTGAACATATTGAAAATAGTTATGCAAGTCTAGTTTAAAGTTTTTACTCTCTTTTATAACAGTTGTAGACAATGATTTCTTTCAGCTAAAGTTTATATATCTAATATACATATTAACACTTTGCTGGTCAAAGTAATTTATCATTGTGCAAATAATTTCATCAAACGATAAGTTTGCAGTTATTTAAAATCTAGATTTGAATTATGCATTCATAGATTCTATTAAATTAGTAAAAACTCTTCTATCATCTTCTTATTCTTTTACCTGTTATTGAGATTTTAATATATATTTTAATAAGTTATTTTGCTATTTTTTTCAAATCAATTTTATAGACTTTATCCTTTTACTTTTCTGATAACATCTTCATGTTTCTTAATCATTAATTATAAAAATAGACCTTACTAATATTTGTATATTACAGATATATTCTCTTTAATATAGTGTTTTGTTTGGTTTACTATTCCTCCATACCATTTAACACCAAATAATAAAGCTAATACAAGCTTTTTTTGGTTACTTGTAATACCTAACTTTATCAATTTTTGTTTAATATTATCTTTAAAATGATTTAAATATATTTAACAATATTGTTTATCATTGTATCTTAAGCATTTATCAAGCTTTACTCACTATTATGGATTATAATTTTACTTGTAAGTGATTCATTAAACTTATCTTTCATTACTTTTTCCAAAACACACAATTTTGTAATATATGTATATCCCTTTTGATTCTTATTTAATTAGTAATATAAATTTTGAAAGTAATATTTATACATACCTCATGTAAGTATATAAAGCTTACATGTAATAAGTTTATGAAATTTTGATTTTTAACTACCACAGCTGTAATATTGTTACAGCCAACCTTAAAAGTAGTATTTGTCATTAACATCTTATATTACATCATGATTATTAGAAAGTTTTAAGTTACATATTTTACTTTAATATATTAAAGTGATCAAACAGCATCATTTCATTGCAATGCTAGGATATAAGTGTTTTTAAATGCTTTTTGTAAGTCTTTTTGCTGGTATCATATGATAGAAGTTGATTAATGTTTTTGCAAGTTGCTTCTCCTATTTCTTTTATATTTGCTATTGCCTTTTTATACTTAGTTGTTATTATTCCTTTTTTTAGAGTTTTTAGCTTTATTTTACTTATTTAACTGTAATTGGTTATTAAATTTTTAGGTTTTTATATAGTGCTAATACATAATCTTTTAACACAGTTACTAGTTTAAAGTATATTATGATTCTTTGGTATTCTGTTTCTTCATTCAACTTCTTTAACAAAAAGTACTTTTGTTTAATTAGTTTATTATATATAAAAATGTTTTTTTTTGCTATTATAGTTAAATAAGTGTAGTATTTAACAGTTATACACTCAGCAGCATATTTAATATGCTTTTTTGGTCACTAACAAAATATATCTTGTCTGTGAAAGTCATCATCTATTTGTTTTCACGTAAAAAGATATATGAACACATTTTTATTCCCCATTGCTTCATACGTACTCACATTATTAATAATCAAATTTGGTCTTTAATACAGCATTAATAGTGAATATAGTGCACATATCGGTATTTATTTATGCAATAAGTTTACAAATGATAAAGGGGGTGGGGTTTGGGGTTTGGGGTTTGGGTTTGGGTTTGGGTTTGGGTTTGGGTTTGGGTTTGGGTTTGGGTTTG
>JAESGV010001007.1_pt1 | contig 12131 bp, 12 predicted proteins | sample 9269781 | NCBI WGS metagenome assembly JAESGV01 (sample SAMN15741586, study PRJNA653496) | algae metagenome | isolation source: Tildeniella torsiva UHER 1998/13D and co-occurring heterotrophs from... | place: Slovakia: Slovak Paradise National Park, Hrabusice, Kosice Region | collected 2000-01-01 | reverse complement strand
AACCACCGAAAACGAATTCGAAAATGAAACTTCCAAAGTAACAAAAGCAAAAGAACTCGGTTTGCCACTTGTAGGTGAAAACTTTATTCACGAATCCATTACCGCCAAGAAACCACTTCCAGCCGATCAATTTTCACTCGATGAAGAAGTAAGAGAAGCATTCGAAGAAAAAAGAGGCAAGAAACGCAAACGCGGAGAAGATGATGATGATGAAGATGGCGATGGCGACGATGAAGAAGGTGAAGAAGTTGAAGGTAACGAAAGTATGGATAGACCCACAAAACGAATCAAACTATCATGGGAGCGTGCTCCTGCAGGTCGTTACTCTGGTGCTGTTACTGAACACCTTTATGGATTCAACGTTGTACCACAAGATGTTCTCTCTATCATATTTTCGTTCTTGGAACCAAGATCACTATTTGGTGTCATGTGTGCATGCAAAACGTTTCACGGTGCAGTAGACACTGAAGAGTTTTGGTTACACTATTACAATGCTATTATTGTTTCACCAAAACTTGCAGAAATTAAACCAAGTGAAGAGTTACTCAAGAACGAACCAGTAGTACCATTTGAAGCAAATCGTTACGGCAGAGAAGAAAATAATTTTGCCAAACGATTGTTAGCTACAAGTATTGTAAAGAATGCACGCAAACATGTCATGACTTTGGAACGTTTCAAAATCTTTGCTGATTTGAGAAGCAAAGCAGTTGCAGCAAGTTCTACCAAGTTCACTGTACCTGCATTAACCACAAAATCATTAACAAGAGAAGCGTACTATCGTATTTTGTTGAGTGGTGATCAACTCAGACAAGTGAAAGCGTCTACTGCTTCTAGTGATGGTGAATTCAGTGGAGATATTTTCAAATCACTTAGCAAGGCTGCTAGTAAAAAAGATGCAGAAAAGTTGGTTGTAGGCGCTTGGACAGGTGTTGAAGATGCAAGTGAAGAGAGTGCAGCACCAGTAGTCAAGTGGATTGTTGATAACAAGGACAAATTGCAACATATCAAGTCACTTTATCTATGCGACATTCCTCCAGATTACACTGAAATTTCATGGATCAATTTATGTGATATTTCAGGAATTTTCCAATCGTTACCAAACTTACTCTCGTACACTGGTAAAGGTTCCATAGACCTCGCCATACAACCATTTGCATCCAACAAGCTTATGAGAATTTCACTCATTACAGGTGGTTTACCAGCATCTGTTATTAAATCACTCTTTGACTGCGATCTACCATCGTTGGTAGATTTAGAGTTGTATCTTGGTACGGATAATTATGGTGGTGACTACAAACCAGAAACTTTTGAAAAGTTTTTGAGTCCCACTGAACATGGTATCTTCCCATCGTTGCATAGACTTGGTTTGATGAACATTGACAAGTGTGATGCGTTGTATGGAATGATTGTCAAATCGGCAATTGCAAAACGTGTTCTTACTATTGACTTATCATTGGGAACTTTGGACAAGAGAGGCGCCGAAGAGTTGCTCCAATTGAAGAATTTCCCACTATTGGAAGATCTCGAGTTAAATTACAACTTTTTGAGTGGCGAAATGATGGAAAGATTAGTCGATGAACTTGATTGTTGTGTTTCTTTGATGGACCCACAAGGAAACGCACATGAGAATCAAAACAATCAGTGGGATGACAGGTACTGTAGCATCAGCGAATAAAGTTTTATAGTCCAAATGCTCTTAAATATATGGGTCCTGTTGTACCACGATAACCATGCGCAGTAATAGCCATACCTGCTGAAATTAATGGTCCATTTGATTTCAAATCGGGTCCTATATAACTACTTGTCCAGAGAACAGCACCGTTGGCCGTTGACAGGGCATACATTTTGCCGTCCCATGCAGAAACGAACAAAACACCACTATTAGTCACAGTAACAGGTGCACCTACGTTTAGAGTGCCTGGATTGCATTTTGCCCATACCAAAGCACCAGTGTTCTTGTTCAAAGCTACCCAATGTCCAGTGTTACATGCCTGTCCGTTTTCCATTGGTAAGTTCTTTCCACCATCTTTAACAGCAATGTAGACGTTATATGCATCTACAGCAGAGCCAAACGAGAAGTCGTTCAAGTTTAATTTTTTCTTCCACAAGATTGTTCCTGGAGGAGATCGATTTGTAGCCCATACGTCACCACTCTTTTGTACAGTAATCAATACATCGTACTTGAAATTATTCACGGTAATTGTAGTGGCCATTGATCCTTGCATGAAATCATAATCGACAGAGTATCCATTTCCAACACAGAATCCTGGACATTGACCATTCCATACGTCGGCAGGGAACATTCTACGCGCCCAAATAATTCCACAATTGTTCAAATCAATACTCCGTAGACTATCCATATAATTGTTTGCGGCGATGCATTGAGACTTATTTGCAGGTGAGGCTGCGTTGATACAGTTCTTTACCGATTCAGGAACCATGTAATTATTACCAGTTGCAATATAAGCTCTATTTCGAGCATAGTCCTATCATGTTAACAAATGAAAATGTAAACTTACAATTGCAGGTGCGGAACCCCAAATACCAGCACCGCTGTACCCTGATGCTACACCGCCATTATTTGGTACAGTTCTCATTTTCCACAAGATGTTACCATTAAGGGAAACTTTCAAAAACGCACCCATGAACGAGCAACATACATAACCAGGAATGGTTTTCGCTCTGTACTCTTCATCTGATGCGATTCCAATTAGAATATCACCTCCATTGGTAACTTTTTTTTAGTCAGTGAAAAATGAACCAAACATACTTGTTGGTGATTGTGTAATGATACAATATGGATGGGTATCAAGAACTTTAGTCCATATTTTGTTACCATTAGTTCCGTTCACAGCAATTAATTCGCATCCTGTTTGACTTCCAAATACTACCACTTGTCCGTACACGGCACATGTCGATCGGGCGATACTGAAAGATTTTCCAGTGTATGTGGACAATGGCTTTTTCCACAATAATTGTCCTGATGTTCTAACAATTGCGTACAACCAGCCAGTGAATGTAGGCAAGAAAATAATATCTCTGTTGCCAATTACGCCTGTTACTGCAGAAGCAAGCGATGGTCCATCGAGTTGAAAAGACCACTTGAGTTTTAATGTATTAACATTTGTTCTAGTGATAGCTGTATCAGGCGATACGCGTGTGTTACCAGATGTGTAACCAAAGCTGGGAACATAAGCACTGCACAGAGCTACTAGCCCTATCACTATCAATAGCTTTGTTTTCATAAGATCTTTCTGGATAACGATTCTTCTAAACAAGGTAAATGAGACCATGGTTGGTGCTAAATAAAACGAACTACAAATCTACTTTTAGGTTGGTTCCACATAGTTCCATGCATTCAACTACAGAAGCATTTACAACTGACATGTCATTGTGAGATAGATCATCGTCAATCAATATGTAGATTATTAGGGCGTTATGAGTTCAAGTGACTATTTGTGCTTGTTTTTACCACAGAGAGTGCGATGAATCGTCTGAGCTCAAGAGCAAGAAAAAGAAAGCCAAATTGTTGAGGCAATCTAGACGTTCTTGCAGAATAAATCACAACTACGATTTAATCGCATAAAATGATACCTAGATCCAGAATGTTGTCACATTCCCTTACGATTCTTCTCACTACTTCGTTTTCAATGTTATCCGATCTTGCTAACACTAATTTTGTCAAACTAGTGTTTTGCTTTATCATTTGCACGTGGTCATGCGTGATATGATCATAGTGAACGGCTAAACTCTCCAAATACTTGTTGGAAAAGAGTTGTGTTAACGCGTCCTCGTTAATGAAAACAGACAAAACGGATAAATCTGTTAGCGATTGACTCTTTGCTAACTCGATGATGCCGTCATGGGACAAGTGATTGAATGAGATGTCGAGTGTTTCCAAAGTTGGACTCTTTGCTAGCACGGCAGCACAATCATCCGTTAGAATGTTGTTTCTCACGTGTAGTGTACGAATAGAGCTGTTTGCTATCACTCGTATCAAAGCAAGTAGTTCTTTTGTGATTTCCATCTCTGCGAAAGAAAGAGTCAAACTTGACAATCTTGCAGTAGAGATAAGACCAGCGAGTGAAGTAGACGAAATAGCATGATGACTATCTAGCGTTTTCAACGTTTTTGACAACATGGAACCACCTAGTGCTTGATATACTTCGAACCCTGTCAACGATAGCGTTTTGAGTGGTAGGTTAGATAACAACTCTGCTTCGTCATCAGTACAGTCGTGTGGATAACTAAACGAAAGTCCTAGTTCTTCCAATCCAGTATAACTAAGCACTGCCTTGAGTGAATCTGGATCGATATGATGCGTGTTTATCTTGATCGATTTTAACCAGTGATTCTCAACATACGGAGTCCATGTGAAATGATTTGCTCTTACATGGAGCGAACGAAGCGATTTTGCGAATGTGATTCTGTCCGTACTGTCAGAAAAGTGAATAATTGGTAACTCAACTTTTTCCAACTTTTCATATTCTGATACTTTTGAAAAGAGTACGCATGGTAGTTTTGTTCTTGAAAAAATGTTGAGTGATTCCAAACTCTTCAAATTGTCAAGAATGGCTTGTGCGTCTGCTGCGAGAATTGCACTTCTTCGCATGTTGAGGTGCCGTACTTGTGAGAATTTGTCAATATACTTTCCAATGCGAATATTACACTCTCGTAGGTCTAAATCAGTCAACGACTTGTTGTGGGAAAGCAATGAAGTAACATCACTACTCAATGGCAAAGCGTTCTTTAGATTGAGCGTTCGTAGATGGTGGAAGCGATTATAGGATACTCTATACCTAGCATCACTCAGGTCTAGATTCGTGATGGTTCTTGGAAGTAGTTTTTGTACAATAAATGCCAAACTTGTATGGGCTAGTGTTCCATTACTTGTTAAATAGCCAAAACGACTGTAACTTTTCATAGACGCGTTACGAAAAATTAGTTTAGGCTGTCTGAACGAATCATTTCTGAACCATCCAAAGAAAATATCCAGAACTATGGCATACGATTGTTTTGTGTTGTCTTGGTCGAGTCTCCATGTGTATCTGTGAAATGGTAGGACGTAGTATTCTAGTACGTAGAGAACCACATCGGCAGGTAGAGAAGCAAAACCCAAAGATTTGTATTTGGTAGCTTCGAGTGGTGAGAGCGCCATGTAGATCTTTGATTAAGTTGACCGCTGGGTGGTTTCAAAAACAGCACTTAGACTTATGGAACTGTAAACCATGAACGCTGCTTTGTCATGTTAGGATTTTATGACAAGCGAAATGTTTGGTTCAATTTACAAACGAACGCAAGAACAACTATGGAAGGGGAGAAAGTTAACAGTGAGACTAAAAAAACTACGTGTACTGAAATTTGGCTTGTGCGACATGGAGGTTCGTAAAACAACACAAGTTAACATTTAAAAGAAACTGCTTGGAATAAAGAAGGTCGCATACAGGGACAACTAGATGTAGAACTAAACGATATCGGTAGAGAACAGGCGCGTAGCTTAGGCAAATTCCTAACGACACACAAACCAAACGACCATAGAAAATTTGCTTCTACAATATATTCGAGCGATTTACAGCGTGCCCACGAAACAGCAAAGATTATTTCATCTCAATGCGCAACTGAATATGGTTTTGTTGACATAGTTACCGATGAACGACTTCGTGAAATGAATTTTGGTGAACTTCAAGGGTTCACATGGGCAGAAAGAGGTGGTTCGCACAGTTCTATAACGTCTAAACCAGAAATGAGACTACATAATGGCGAAAGTTACCAAGATCTACAGACTCGTATGGAACAAGCGATAGAAGAAATAGTTTGGAACAACCGTGGAAAACGAATCGTTATTGCGTCACATGGAGGTTCTATTAGAACTTACATCTGTGCAACATTAGGACTAACAATGAGAAATATGTCAAGAATAGTCATTTCAAACACATCCATAACAAAAATCAAGCTACATTCTTGTGATGTCGTCGCCAATAATTCTAAGAAGCTAAAAGTTTTGAAACGTGAAGTAGCATGCATAAATTGGGTACCACATGACGAAGAATAATGGGATCAAAACAGGTATTGAAAGAATAAATTACAACACTAGTTTTGCCTTTTTTTGTTTGCTCAATCAAAATTTCTGCTGACAAGCAAACATGAACACTGGGTGTTTGGACGCAAAGTTATTGCAGTCAATACTTGATCCAGACAAGATAAAGCACCACATACGAACCGAGTTGGATAAAATAGAGCAAATCCGCTTGGATGTGCACGAGAAGTCATTCAAACTGATTACTCTTTTGGCAACGATGTTAGTATCCATACATACACGAGTACTCTCCGACGCATTACTAAGTTATCATGTTTGTACGAACATTTTTACAACTATTACATCAAATAATGTACTGCCGTATCCTGCTAGCGTTGTACCAATACACAAGCTGCCATCGGAGACAGTTTCTCACGTATTAACATTTTGTCAACCTATAGAATTGAATAACTTTGCTCAAACTTGTAAGTATGCCCACTCGCTGGTCTTTTCGGATGATAGTGCTTCAGCAAACTGGATATGGCGAGAATTATCATTAAATATGAACATGCGAGACCCTCATCGTGAATCATTTGCATTAACACAAGGAAACAAAACTTGGAGAGACGAATACCGAACCATGCTCAACTATCGCTTCAAAGATTTATACATCCACTCGCATCTAAGAAACTATGGCGCAACTATTGAAAATACAGAGCATGAATGGCTGACTATGCGTGGACGAACTCCTGGAAAGATCTACCGATTTGAGATAATTCTTAATCAATACGCTCAAGTATCACACAATTCGTATATTATACAATTTGGAATAGAAACACCTCAATTCCCATTCAAGACGCAAAATCACTTTTCTGATGTCATCGCATGCCAAGAACACTTTGGAGGAGTTGGTTTATTACTGGGTGTTGGCCGAGTACGATACAAGGGACATTGCAGAAAATACTGTAACGCTATGTTTCGAACTGGGGATGTAGTTGGTATTGTTGTAGATATGACAAAGTCAAGTACACATGCTGATGAGAAGATTCTACGGTTTATGGCGAACAGAGGTAGAATACCTTCCAACACTGAACTAAGAACAAATATCGGTGGTGCCAAGATTGAATACTTTAGAAACGGAGAGAGCTTGGGCGTCGCCTATCAAAACATACCTGGTTTAGCTTTTTATCCTACAGTATCGTTAGTGCAAGATCAAATAGTCACCCTTAAATATTGGAGTCCCCAAGTAGGACCCTCGTGTTCATGAAATAAATGTACAGCACAAGATCAAAAATTAACCATGTCAATGAAGGACTTAACACATCTCCTCAACGTAGCCATGGGGAACTAGATAGACGACCGCCCATCGCTTCATTCCAACCTGCTATGAAACCATGTACTGGGTCAGATTTAGATGAATCACTAAACTTGACCACAACATTTGAATAATTGGGTTAGTAGGTGTAGCGTTGATTGTGCTCTTGACTAAATATTCGAGATCAGACGCAAATAAAACACAACTTATCAAAGAAATTCAACAAACACGGACACTTTTAGAATCAAACGCAACAGAAAGCAAAATTTATTTCTCGGGGAAACTGTTAACTGATGTTTCGGTTTGTGAAATGGACAACGAATCAAACTGCGCAAAACTTGAAAAAGGCTCCATCGTGACAATCATCGATTCTGATCAACACCTATCGTTACACATAGCGTTCGGTAACTATCATCAATGGATTAGCGCCGCAAATATTATCCAACAGGTACTGTTATTACTTTTATTCTGACATCAAAGTTAAACATCTATAACACCATCACGAAACAGGACATTATCTTTGATTCGTTACGTATGGATTGTCGTAAGTGTAAGATATGGACAGGCCGCCTTGTTAATGATGATGTCGAACAAACAGTCCTTATCAAATCAACACCAAAGCTTGTCAATCAGTTTCGCTTGATAGATAACGAAATACGCATCTACGAAAAGATCGGAAAACACGACCACATTGTATCGTTGTATAGAGTAGTGGAGGACTGCGATCACGTTTATTTTTGTTATGAATTGGGAACGCCTATCTAAGGGTATGTTCATTCTTAGTAATCTAACATGCTAGTGGTAAGAAATCTGAAGATGAAGTTCTAACAATCTTGACTGATATTGTTGAGGGAATAGTTCATCTTCACAAGAACAAAGTTGGACACTGGGACATCAAATTAGAAAACACTGTCTTTTCAGATGGTCGTGTGAAGTTAATAGACATGTCTGGTTCTGGTGATGCCGAAAAACCCATTTCAGAAAATCATTTTACTCGTGTTTTTGCGGCACCAGGTACGATTATCAGTTGGTCTAACATTATTAGAATTTTTAATTAACGGAAAACTCAATTTGATCAGCGATGTTTGGTGTGTAGGTGTAATGGGAGTTGGAATGTTACATGGAGAAAAGTTCAATTGTGACACGAAACCATCGAAAAAAGAACTGTTCGCATATTACCAAAATAATGAGCACTTAGCAAAAATCAATAAGAATTTGATGTCGGAAGAGTTGTATAGTATACTTCGTGTTTAACAGTGTACGTTCGCTACTACAAAACTAACATCATGTAGAAAAAGAGCAGACAGAATAACATCGATCAAACTATTAGAGAAGCTTCACGGTTTGAAACGACAAAGACATCAAATAAGTTTATATCCTTTACCAACATTGAATTGCAACAGAGTCTCCACAAGTATAGCGTCAACACCCCAAGAGCTTAGTATCGTTTTAGATTCGCTTAGTGGTAGGTATTTTAACTTTTATTCGTTTAGTGTACCTGGTTTGTAAGTTTGTATCGCTTTGTCTAACTCTATAGGGATTGTTCTTTAAGCAACAACGTACCCTACAAGCCAAGTGTATTATTCAAAAAGTATTATAACAAGTATTGCTCAACTGTTGGTAAGTACAAACATTTACACGTATCTATTTGGAGCGATCCAGTGGAAGAAGGTTTGATTGAAGTTGTCAACATAGTTTGTATCATATCCGCAGAGCTCAATACAAACATCATAATAGAGTATGTTTAGAATGTATTTGCTAACTCATAGACTTTTGAAAAAGATTGATAGACAAAGTTTGACAGTTGTAGTGGAGCAAGCGATTCCATTTACAGCATGGTTCTTTGCCAATCGATACATGAAAAGAAACGGTAACACCGTACACACTGAAGTATCCTATGAAGACATGCTACGATTCTTTAAACCGTAAGTGATTGTTCGATTTCTAACTAGTATACTAGTATCGTTGATCTTTGTGTTATTGAATCCAAGTATATTCGAATTGAAGACATGAGAGACACTATCACGTTGTTGAGACTATGTGGTTTTAGAGTTACAGGAATCGCCTCCAATCTTGTAGAATCGTTTGCTGTAGGACTTCGTTACATTTCCAAGTCACTCTTTGTTACTAATTTTGATACCTACTGGAATCAAGAATTTGTTGATTGGATAGGCGTGGATACAACATCAGGTATTCGTTGTTACAACATCGAAACTAACAAAGGTACATTGTTGTTATCATCTTAACCTTGTAGAACACTTTGATGACAAGATTCTTTTATTCAAGGGAAAAAGTACAATAACGGATGCAAGTACTGTGTTGCAGAAATTCTCTACAAAGAGCACAAACTTCACGTATATTTTAGATTTATACCTTACCATTAGTGTTTTGTCGAAAGAAAAATCAAGAATGTTTGTTGGATATGTAGGAGATGAACAAACGATAAATCAACTCATAAGCTACGTACGAAAGCAACATCATAGAGTGTTCAAGTACAGTGAACTCGATGATCAGCTCGTAGATGCCAAAAAAGATAACGCCAGAAAAAGATTTCGAGAGGAACGTGACTAGGATACAGTTTTGACGAAGAAGTACTACCAATTTACTGAATTTTAAAATTCGTTGTAGTTGTCATCTTGGAATTGGCTCTCCTCTTCATCGTCGTACGTGTTAGATCTTTGTTCGCTTGAAGATGACTCATCGTCGTTCTTGTTTCTGTGGTGTCTTACTTTCTCTTTCTCGTCAATGAAGTCTTCAGAAGGCTCGTGATACTTTTTGTAGGTCGCCGCTGAAATGAGTTTGGGGTCGTTGCAAATTGAATTCAAGATACTGGATACGCGAGTCATGTGCTACGCAAGGTTAACAAATTGTAAGATGCACTCTACTAGTAATTTTGACAGCTCCACAACGACTTTATACTCTCCATGCGAGCCACGAACGATAACATTTCCGCTGTATTCCGTACAGTTGATCTCTTTTTCGACAAAGCCAGCAGCTCGTTTAGCTTCACTGTTACTAACGAACGCAGCGTTACTTTCCACTTCAAATCCCATGATGTTGAGCGTTTTGCTTGAATTCTGCAGGTTTAGTTGGTAATTGTAATAACGCAAGGTTCATAACCTTATGTGCAACTATTAAATAAAGCGATTTGTTATATATTCTCAATAGTATAAATGAAGTTCTAATCTTTGCTGCTAATCCTTGCGTAAACTGATCATTTGATTAGCTATCATACTAACTAACTTTAAAAGTGCTCATAGCGAAAAGTTTATGTTGTATCTGTAATACACCCAACTAGCACTATGTTATCTTTATCCTTTCCAATAAGATTAAAAAGTTAACCATGTCAATGAAGGCCACAACACATCTCCTATACGCAGCCATGGGGAACTTGTACGACAAGCACCGTACATTTCATTCCATTCTGCTATGGTATCATGTAATGGTTCACAAACTGAATTGCTGACCTTTCGATGTACCACTCTACACTCTTGACACAGAGATATTGGGATCTCGTGTTATTTACTATGGTTGAGAAAAGGCTATGTGTTATTTTAGTTATGAAAAAACAGTATTATGGTTTTGCCGGTTGATCATTACACTGTAATTGTAAGCCTTCACTTTCTTGCTGGTACTTTACTGGTCAACTGGAACTTGATATTGACAAATTAAAACACGCAAACATGAGCAAAGCACCAAAGCCTGCTGATGACAGTGGTTCGTTTTATAAGTGGGTGGAACTATGCAAAGAAATAGAAGTATGAACAGCGGAACAACGACTAACGTTACAGGGTGAAGATTCGCACAAGGGTAAAACACAAATAATGAGGAATTTTCTCGATACTTTCACTGGTGACGTAACACTAGTGTATACGTTGATTTTACCAAAGGGCGACAACCGCGTATTCAACGTCAAAGACAAATCTTTGGTTAAAATATTCAGTGACATAACTGGGTACGTCATTTTCCACTGCGAATAACAATTTAGCTCTGATCATGACGAGATGATAGACCATTTAAACAGAGGAGACGTTTCAGAGACGCTAAAACACGTACGCTCTCGAATAACAAAGATTAACAAAATAGTACTTAATAGATACCAAAAATCATACCAAGTGGAGCAGTATCACGCTGAAACAAGTCGATGACTTTTTGAACAAGTTAACTACCGTAACTAAACGCGATGACCAGGCAAACGCTTTCGAAAAATTCTGCTTAGGCAAACGTCTAACAGGAGACGAAATGAAATTCTTAACTAGAAGAATATGTAAGTACAATAGTGCATACTAACTCGTCTAGGTGGCGATTTGAAGATTTATGCTGGCGAGAAAATATTGTTGGAAGCACTACACCCAGACGCTTACAAACAGTGGACGTTTACTCACGATATCAAAGATGTAGTCGATCGCGCTCTCGGAAAAATCTCTGCATCAAATAGTCTCAACCTTAGTCAAGAACTTGATATTGATAAGCTCATCGCAAGCAGTGACGAAGAAACATCAGAGAAACATCAGATAAAGTAGTTGAAAAGTTGAAGAAAAAGAAGAACTTGTTGTCGGACTCTGATGATGATGAAAAACCAAAGAAGAAAGACAAAGGCAAAAAGAAGACCGATTCAGATTCTGATTCTGACGCACCAAAGAAGAAAAAGAAAGCAAAATCCGATAGCGACGACTCTGATGACGAAAAACCAAAAAAGAAGGACAAGGGCAAAAAGAAGAAAGATGATTCCGATGACGAACGTCCAAATAACATGGCCGATAGTGACATGGACGTTGGTGATGTAGAAGATAAACCAAT